>Ga0189274_100030_pt1 | contig 242123 bp, 246 predicted proteins | sample N5B1minimetaG_FD_130323 | JGI IMG/M metagenome (GOLD analysis project Ga0189274, IMG submission 130323) | Marine microbial communities from the Costa Rica Dome - N5 B1 mini metaG | ecosystem: Environmental > Aquatic > Marine > Oceanic > Photic zone | place: Costa Rica: the Eastern Pacific... | reverse complement strand
TGTCCGCGCCTCGGATGTGACAATCCGAAGCTCCGGCAGGGCGTGCGATCAGGTCGCGGGGCACTAAACGACCGACCCCATCTACCTGGCGCATTGGAATCGGGGTGGAGACAGCCCGGGAAAACTCCGCAAGCGGGATGCCGGCGATGTCACGTTTTTCAAATCAACCGGTTATCGGCATTGGCCGACATCCCGTTCCCCTCCCATCCCTCCGGCGCTTGACGCGTGCGGAGCCAAAACTGTGCGCTCGGGCGCCGCAACCCACACTCCACTGCCCGACAGGTGACAAAGCCGGATTGCTCGCGCCGCGCGAGAGCGCTATAGCTCCCGGCTCGCAAGGCTTGGCACCGTGGCGGAGTGGTGACGCAGCGGATTGCAAATCCGTGTACCCCGGTTCGATTCCGGGCGGTGCCTCCAGCCTTCCCGCGAATTTCCCGACCGATAATCAACCGCCCGCTCAATACGGGACGGGCTCACCCTTGTGGTCGAAAAAGCCGCCGCTCTGGTCGACGCTCAGGGCCTCGATCACGCGCAGGATATCCGAGGCTGCCTCCCCTGCCGGGCGGACATCCAGGCCGGATTTGGAGAAGGGCGCTGACAATCTGGTGTCGACCGTACCCGGGTGCAGGGCCACGCAAATTGCTTCCGGTCGCTTGCGCGACAATTCGATGGCCGCACCACGCACGAACTGGTTCAGCGCTGATTTCGAGGCGCGATAGGCATGCCAGCCTCCGAGCCGGTTATCACCGATCGAGCCTACCCGCGCCGACAGGGTCGCGAATACCGCCCGCCCCTTGCGCGGCAGGAGAGGCAGGATGTGTCTCATCAGCAAGGCCGGCCCGACCGCATTGATGGCGAAAGCCTTGTGCAGATGGGCCGGGTCAAGATCGCGCAAGCTCCGCTCGGGCGAAAATTTCGCGTCGTGCAGGAAGCCAGTGGCGTCAATGACCAGACGAATCTCGCCCGGCTGATTGACCAGCCAGTCGGCCGCTCCGGACAAACTGTCGGGCTTTTCGAGATCCACAGCCGGAGTCGATCCGCGCGACAGGCAGATCACGCGGTCATAGGCGTCATGTGCGATCAGGGCCGAGACCAGGGCTGCGCCCACCCCGCCGGTCGCGCCGATCACCACGGCCAATCGGGCTGTTGTCCTGCTCATCGGCTCACCATCTGCTGGTCTGCTTGAGCACTGTCTACGTATCGAACGGGTGAGTGGATGAGGGATGCCACATGACTGATCTTGTGCTCGTTCTGGGCGACCAGCTCAGCCCCGGCCTGCCGAGCTTGCGCCAGACCCGGCCCGAGGATGCCGATATCCTCATGGTCGAGGCGATCAGCGAGACCGATTATGTCTGGCATCACCGCAAGAAGATGGCGCTCATCTTCTCGGCCATGCGCCACTTCGCAGCGGCTCGGCAAGCCGAAGGCCGGAAGGTCATCTATCACCGCCTCGACCAGGACAAGCCCTGCGCCGATTTCGCCGACGGGATCGAGCGCGCTCTGGCCGCGAACACCTATGACCGCCTGATCATTACCGAACCGGGCGAATGGCGCCTGCGTCGGGAATTCGAAACCTGGCACGACCGGTTTGGATTGCCCGTTGTGGTCCTGGAAGACGACCGCTTCTTGTGCTCGCACGACCGGTTCGCCAGCTGGGCCGAAGGGCGCAAACAGCTGCGCATGGAATATTTCTACCGTGAGATGCGGCGCGAAACCGGCTTGCTGATGGAGGGCGACAAGCCGGCCGGCGGCAAATGGAATTACGACACCGAGAACCGAAAGCCGGCCGCCGACGATCTCTTCATGCCTCGCCCCCACAGCGTCGAGCCCGATGCCATCACCCGCGAAGTACTGGACATGGTGGCTGATCGCTTTCCCGACGGCTTCGGCGACCTGGAACCCTTCCGCTTTGCTGTCACGACTGACCAGGCCGAACTCGCTCTGGGCCATTTCATCGCCACGGCTTTGGCCGAGTTTGGGCCCTATCAGGACGCCATGCTACGCGGTGAAGCCTTTCTCTGGCACTCTGTGCTTTCCGCTTACATCAATATCGGCCTGCTCGATCCGCTCGCCGTCTGCCAGCGTGTCGACGCGGCCTGGCGGGCCGGCGATGTACCGCTCAACTCGGCCGAGGGCTTCATCCGCCAAATTATTGGCTGGCGCGAATATGTGCGCGGCATCTATTGGCGCGAAGGTCCCGACTATGTCCGCCGCAATGCTTTGGGCGCTGAACGCCCCCTGCCCGACTTCTACTGGAGTGGTGAGACCGACATGGCCTGCCTCGCGGCCGCGATCGACCAGACACGCCGCGAGGCCTATGCCCACCATATCCAGCGCCTGATGGTGACGGGCACATTTGCCCTGATCGCCGGCATCGATCCGCACGCCCTGCATGAATGGTATCTGGCGGTCTATGTGGATGCCTTTGAATGGGTCGAGGCGCCCAATACGATCGGCATGTCGCAATTTGCCGATGGCGGTCTGCTGGGCTCGAAACCCTATGCCGCGAGCGGCGCCTATATCGATCGCATGTCCGATTATTGCGGCGATTGCCGCTATAATGTGAAGGACAAAACGGGGCCGGACAGCTGCCCGTTCAATTCGCTCTACTGGGACTTTCTCGACCGCAATGCCGACACGTTGCGCAGCAATCCGCGTCTGGGCCCGGTCTATCACAATTGGGACCGGATGGATGACGCCAAGCGCCAAGCCTATCGTGATCGGGCCCGCGACGTCCTCGCCGCGCTTTAGCTCACCGCGCCCGGCGGCAGCGGTCGGAGCAGTATTTGACCTCATCCCAGACCGCCGCCCATTTGCGGCGCCATTCGAACGGCCGACCGCAGCTCGCGCAGATCTTGGCCGGTTTGGGTTGTCTGGAGATGTGGCGGGCCATGAGCCGGACCTAGTGCCCGGCGGCGCGCGGACCAGTCCTAGCCTTCACTCGCCTGTTCGCCGGTGGTCACGCCCGCCTTCTCCAGCTCGGCATCCAGGCGCCCGGCGAGGAAGAGGCCGTACATGCGGTAATCGCCGATCAGCGACCAAAGTGGATAGGTGAAGGTCGCCGGCTTGTTGCGCTCAACGAAGGCATGACTGACCCAGGCGAAGAAATAGCCCGAGACCGGCACGGCCAGAAGCAGCCACCAGGTCTGCGAAGCCAGCGCGTAGATCAGGACGAATATGGCCAGGGTCGAGCCGACGAAATGCCAGGCCCGCGTCCAGGGCTTGGCGTGTTCGCGCAGGTAAAAGGGCCAGAATGATTCGAATGTGGCGTGTTCGCGCATGGTCACCTCCGGTGATTCGCCTGCCGAATCAGTAGCACGGCAGCTTTCTCGCCCGAATGCGGGCCGTTATCATGGTGAATGAAGTCTGTGGCGTTTTCCACGTATTTCCATGATTCCATTAGGAAACAGGCAAGGACAATAAACCAAATCCCCAATTCTCCCGATCCCATTAACTCCGCTTTAAGGGTTCGGGGGTGATTTTGAGTGCGTCTTCCCGTGAAGACACCCCACCATCCACCCAATGCCTTTTCGGGAGCCCCAGCGGCTCCCGATTTTTTTTGCACCCACTTGCTGCTTCTTGCACACAAGGGTGCTTGCGCCCCGAGCAAAAGCTCTGATAAAAGCCGGGCCTCGCTTGAGAGCACATGTTCCTCGGTAGCTCAGTTGGTAGAGCAGGTGACTGTTAATCACCGGGTCGGCGGTTCGAGCCCGTCCCGAGGAGCCATTCTCAAGTCCTACCCCGCCTCGCGGGGCTGAATGGCCCGCCCTCCGGCGGGCTTTTTCATGCCGGATTTCAGGAAGCCGCCCTATTCCAGCCGCTCGTCCAGCGCCCGTGCCGTCCGGAAGAATCGCGCTCGCAAATCAGCAGCATGCGGGTTGTGGCGCTCGATGGCGCGGAACAGCGCGTCGCTGTCACCCGCGACCAGATCCGCCGCCTGTTTCAGAAGCTCATAGCTGCGCGTCGTATAGGGCGCAGCCGGCAGGTCGAGATCGGTGATGACCTTGGAGACCAGATGGGTCAGGGCCTGCACGCTGGCCATGGTGCGGTCATGGGTGTCAGCGTCGGACAGATGCACATCGAGCCGCAAGTCATCGCGCAGGAAATTCGCCACACAGGACGGGTCCACGCCCGGCTCGGGACACAGAACGATGGATTGTCCTGCCAGCCCGTGCGCCGCGCTCTGCGGGCCGAAAAGCGGGTGGGTCCCGAGAATACGGGTGGTGTCGGGCAGCTCGGTGCGCATCGCCGCCATCGGTTCCAGCTTCACCGAGGCGACATCCATCACCAGCGCCCCCGGCTGAATGAGGGGCGCAATCTCGCGGCACACCTCCGCCATGACCTGCACAGGCACCGCCAGGATGACAATCGGGCGCGCAGCGGCTTCGGCGAGCGAGACAAGCGTCACGCCGTCCAGCGCGGTCACTGTCGGATCATGGACGACCAGATCGAGATGGGGGACGAGATGGCTCGCCGCCAGACGCCCGAAAGCGCCCGCCCCGATCAGGCCGACGGAAAGGCTCGATGTCATGTCCCGGCGCTCTCCGCGTGAGCGGAATCGCGATCGGCGGCCAGCTGGCCGACAATTCGGTCCACCTGTCGCGAGCCACGCCATACGCGCCAGAACAGGTAAAGGACACCCACTGACACCAGGCCGGCGGTTGCTCGGTAGGCGACGACAAGGGAGGAAACGATCAGATTGGCCGGATTGTTCTCCAGCGGCGCGAATCCAAGCCCGAACACTTCCGGCACATCGCCGAGGGCACCCCGAAACACCTGGTCAGCCAGGAAGACCCCAATGGCCGCCCCCGACGCGGGATAGCCCGCAGCACCGGTCACCGGGTCGGCATAGCCCGGAAGAAGCCAAGGATGTGACCAGATAACGATAAAAAGAAGAAGGGATGGCCCACCGATACCGAGGGCAACGAGGCCAAACGCCCGAAGCACGGCTTGGCGGCGGGCGGTGGCGCGTGTTTCTCGCAATTCCACAATCCGCTTGTCGATAGAGTCCGGGCGTGTTGGTCGGCGGCCGCGCTTTTGGAGCAGAAGATCACTCTCCTTGAAGCCCTCAAGCACATTCAATTGTCGGCGCGCCAGCAACAAGAACCCGATAAATCCGAGCCCAAGACCAAGCCACGCATAACTTCGCTGGGCCTCCGGCGAGGTCAGAACCTGCCCGACACCCGAGCCAGAAAAGGCCTGCCAGCCCTCTAAAATCATGTCCATGAGACGCCCCCGCGCTGCTGTGAGCAGACTAGGCAGCATGGCGGCAAAGACAACGCCTATTCGGCGATGCGGGCCGTTTCCAGCGCCTCGCCCGCCGCAGAGACCGCTTCGCTCTGAAGCCGCCACATATCGGCATAGAGCCCGTTCAGGGCGAGCAGCTCATCATGCGTGCCCGCTTCCGCCACACGACCGGCATCGAGCACGAAAATCCGGTCCGCTCCGGCAATCGTCGAGAGGCGGTGGGCGACGGCAATCGTGGTCCGGCCCCGGGCGGCATCGCTGAGCGCGGCCTGGACCTCGCCCTCGGTCTGACTGTCCAACGCCGAGGTCGCCTCGTCGAGGATCAGCACGGCCGGGTCCTTGAGGATGGCGCGAGCCACACCGACGCGCTGTTTCTCGCCGCCCGAGAGTTTCAGGCCACGTTCGCCGACCAGTGTCTCCAGACCCTCCGGCAGGCCGCGTACGAAATCCGAGAGATGCGCACGCTCCAGCACGGCCTCGATCTCCGCCTCGCTGGCATCCGGCTTGCCATAGATGATGTTGGCGCGGAGCGTGTCATTGAACAGCACCACATCCTGCGGCACGAGGCCGAGCGCATCGCGCAAGCTGGTCTGGGCAATGCCACGCAGGTCCTGGCCATCGATCAGCACCCGCCCCTGCTCGGGATCATAAAAGCGGAAAAGCAGGCGCAGCACGGTCGATTTGCCGGCACCCGAGGGTCCGCATATTCCGACAAAGCCGCCGGCGGGAATATCCATGCTCACCCCGCCCAGCGAGCGCGAGCGCCCATCATGGGTGAAGGCGACATCCTCGAAGCGCACCGCCCCGCCGGCCAGCTTCAGCGGTCGGGCATCCGGCGCATCATCGACATCGGGCTTGAGCGCCAGCGTCTCATAGACACGCTCCATGTCGACCGCGCCCTGCTTGATCTCGCGATAGGCCCAGCCAAGGATGTTCAGCGGCTGATAGATATTCATCAGCACCATGGTCACCGCCGCCACATCGCCGACGCCGAGCACGCCATTATAGGCTTTCCAGCCAGCCGTGAGCGCCATGGCCAGGAGGCCGGCATTCATCACCAGGGCCTGCAATCCGTTAAGCAAGGCCAGCGAGGACTGGGACTTCGCCGCGGCGCTGGCATAACGCATCATCGCCGCATTATAGGCCTCGCTCTCGCGTTCTTCGGCGGCGAAGGCTTTCACCGTCTCGAAATTGATCAGCCCATCCACAGCGCGCGCAGAGGCCTCGTTGTCGGCCTCATTCATCTGCCGCCGAATGACCACGCGCCATTCAGTCATCGACCAGGTCAGGCCCATATAGACCGCGATGGTGACCACCGCGATGACTGCGAACTCCCAGCCGTAATTGGCACTGAGCACGATCGCCGCCAGCGTCAGCTCGAACAGGGTCGGCGCGATGTTGAAAATCAAAAAGCGCATCAGGAAATCGACAGCACGGGCGCCGCGTTCGATGATGCGCTGCAGGGCGCCGGTGCGCTTGGTCTGGTGATAGCCGATGGACAGACGCTGGACATGGGCGAAAGCCCGCACTGCGGTCAGGCGCTGGGCGTCCTGGCTGACCGGCGAGAACAGCGCGTCGCGCAATTGCGGCGCCCCGACCGACATGAAGCGCGCTACGGCATAGGCGATGAAGGCCAGCGAGAAAGTCGTGAGGACGCCGGGCCAGAGCGTGCTGCCCTGACTCCCCTCAGCGGCCACCGGGGCACCACCGCCGGTGGCCTCCACGATCAGATTGATCCCGTCACCAAACAGGATCGGCGCGCCCACGGAAAAGAGCTTGGCGATGATTGTCAGGACCAGCGCCAGGCCCATGCGAAAGCGCCATTTGGCCATGTCCGGCGAGGCCAGCAGGGCGAAAAGGCGCAGCATGGTCAGCCCGAGCGCCCCCTTGGGCGCCACTTTGGCGTCTTCCGCACTATCTGGGGCTGTCGGTCTCATGACGACTAGAGATAGGGCGTGGCGGTGTCACGCGCCAGTGAGCGGTGTGCCAATGATCTCCGCCGACTCAATCGGGAGCGGACTGCGCGCCGACTATGACCGCTCCGCGATGGTTGCGCCATTCCCGATGCAATGCCGTGATACTGCTGATCAGCCCCCAGCCTCCGAACAAGGCCATGGCTAGCTTCATGTATTCATTGGTCGGCTCGGCGGCAAAGACATCGCCGGCCAGCACCATCTGGAAGAGGGCCGCCGAGAGTATCAGGGTCAGCACTGCCTCGACGCGGCGTGAGGACCGCGTCACGCGGCCGGCAAGCGCTTGCCAGGCAGGGACGAGAATGGACAGCGCCAACAGGCCCCACAGGACCGGCGCGCGCTCCGCCGCGAAGGCCGGATCATAGGCGAAGGCGTCGAGCAGGGCGGTCGGGGCAGCGCCGCTCGTCAAACCCGCCATGACCTGTGCCGGACCAACGACCAGGATCGCCAGGCCGGCCGACCAGAAGGCGGTCGAGGCGACCATCAAGGGCCGGTTGACCGCAGCCGGATCACGAACCGGAGGCAGCGCAGTCGGCGACCATTTACCCCGCAGCCAATGACGACGGGCAAAGCCGACGATCCAGAACACGACCAGTAATCCGCCAAGGCATTGAAGGGTTGCCGCCAACGTCTCGTCAGCGATCCGGCTGCCGAAAGACGGGTCGGATCGCGCCGCCGGATCGGACAATGCAACGCCCAGCCCGAGGACCGCCAGGGCACCGACCAGGATCACGGCCAGCTTGCGGAATAGACGTGCGTCAAAGGCCTCGATCACTTGAGCCGGCCGGTGATAGCTGAGCGCCACGGTTTCCGGATGCCCGAACCTCAGCAACAAAGCCTCCGCCGTCGCCGCGTCGGGCTCGCCCCCCGGCGCCCGCCCGGCGAGTTCTTCGTTCAGGAGGGCCGACAATTCGGCGCCGATATCGGCGCGTTGCCTTGCCGGCAAACGCCGGGTCACCGCCTGCACATAGCGGGCAATCAGTTCCTGGGCAGTCATTGGTCCGCTCCATCCGTGACAAGTCCGTCCATGACCGCGCCAAGCGCGTGCCATGATTTTGAAAGCCGGGAGTAGAGATGCTGCCCGTCCTCGCTCAGCGTGTAGTAGCGCCGCGGCGCCCCCTCTCCGGTCCGCCACTCGCTGACCAGCACGCCCTGCGTCTCCAGCCGCCGCAATAGCGGATAAAGCGTGCCCTCCTCGATCTCCATGCCTCGCGCCGCCAGCGCCTGGCGCAGGGAGTAGCCGTATTGAGCGCGGGTCAGCTGCGACAGGGCCGCCAGCACGATCGCACCGCGGCGCAATTCGAGTTCAAGCTTCGCGAAGGGGTCATCAGTCTCTACCATATGCCGCACTGTACTGTGAGTCGCACAGTAAGCAATGAGAATCTCCCGGAGACAGGGTGTCAGGCCTGGAGTTTACCCGCATCCGAGCGCCGGCCTCAGGCGAGGTCGGCCCGGGTCCAGGCATGCCAGAGCACGGGAATAAGCAATGGGCAGATACAGAAAACCAGCCGGTGCCAGCCGAGCAGGCCGCTTCCGACCCGAAGGAGCAGCAGACCAAAGCCGAAGGCGGCAAAGCCGATCCAGCTGCCCGTCATGCCGGTCAGGATCGCCGCCAACGGCCCAAGCAGGGCCTCGCCCGGATCCCAGGACCACCCCACCATGACCCCGTACGGATAGAACGCAATCAGCAGGGCATGGATGATATGCAGACCGACAAGGACCACGCCCACATCCAGCAGGATGGGAGACCAACGGCGCCAGGGCGAGGAATCCAGGTCGAGCGGGAGGTCCTTTTCAGGATCGCCCATCGAGGCTAGCCGCCCTGCCCGTCTTCTGTCGGCGCTTCGAGCACTTGGCCAGGATAGATCAGGTCCGGATCCCGGATCTGCTCACGATTGGCCTCATAGATGACGGTGTACTGCACGCCTTCGCCATAGAGTCGGCGCGCCAGGCGCCAGAGCGAATTGCCCGGCTGAACAACCACCGAATTGGGCCCCATATTGAGATCCTCGGCTGCGACGCGCTCGAACGGCAGGACAATGACCGCACTGACATGGCCGTCTTCATCGACCTGGTCGATCTGGAGGTCATAAACGCCCGGCGCCAGAAGCGCCCCGGCCTGCAAGGTCCAGCGACCATCGCGTCCGACATTGGTCTCGCCGACCTGGGCGCCATTGGCATAAATGCGCACCTGGGTGCCAGCTTCCGCGCGGCCGGAGAAGATCACGGCGCCGGTCTCGTCATAATCGACGGTTTCCAGCACCAGTGGACCCATTTCACCCGTAGAACAGGACGGACATTGCCAGACACGACTGGCTTCGCCCGGACGACCGACCACGACCAGCGGGGTGGGACCACGCTGTTCCGGGATTGAGACCACGACGACCTGTTCCGAGCGCAATTCGCGCCCGTCCTGGGCGGTCATCAGCAAGGACAGCTCGACCGCACCGGAGGGCAGCGGATCATTGAGAATGATCACCCACTCGCCGCGCTCGTTGATCGGCATGCGATCGGTGCGCGAACTGGCATTGTCGAATTCCAGCGCGACATCATTGGCCAGCAGTTGAATGGCCGCGCCGGGTTCACCACGGCCCGCGACGACCGCGGTACCGGCCGGAGCCACACGGACAATGTCGAAAACCGGAGCCGCCAGCATGGCATCGCTCGGATCGGGCTGGGTTGTTGTCCCAGCAGGAGACACCGGATTGCCGACCGCGGGCGCAGGCGCTCCATCGTCGGCGGGCCCGGGACGATACATGATGAAGGCCAGCGCGGCGGCAATCGCCAGCGCGGCAAGGGCTGCAGCGATGATAAACGACCGCGTGGCGGTCATGGCGGCTCTCCCGTCGTCAATTCGGCTGGACACAAAAGTGCGCTCCGGCATACCGGAACTGGATGCAAACCTCGCGCCGTCAGCCTTCGGCGAATAGCATCCCGGTTCGATAAAGCAAATATGAGTGATGTGACGATGGCAAAACTAAGGTCGATTGGTGTCTTCTGCGGATCACGTATGGGTGAACGCAAATCCTATGCAGAAGCCGCGGAGGCGGTCGGCCGCGCCATCGCCCAAGCGGAATGCCGTCTGGTCTATGGGGGGGGCGATGTCGGCCTGATGGGGATTTCCGCCTCGACCGCCGCCGCCGAGGGCGGGTCAGTATACGGAATCATTCCCGGCTTCCTGATCGCCCGCGAGGGTCATCTCGAGGGGGTCGAGATCAAGATCGTGGAGACGATGAGCGAGCGCAAGAGCCTGCTCATCGCCGAGAGCGACGCCTACATCATCCTGCCCGGCGGAACCGGAACGCTGGAAGAAGTCTTCGACGTCATTTCGCGCCAGCAGCTGGGCTTGCAGGACAAGCCGATCGTTTTCCTCAACACGGACGGTTTCTGGGCGCCCTTCATCGACCTCATCGCTCACACCGTGCGCGAAGGATTTACCCCGCAATCCCTGGCCGACCATGTCGATCTGATTGACCGGGCTGACCTGGCAATCGCCCGCATTTGCGCCCAGCTCGACGAGCAGGACACGGCGAAGGCCGAAAAGGCGGACTGATCAGTCCGCCTCGCCTTTCGGGTCGAAGACGTCTTCAATCGTCAGGTCGAACGCACCGGCCAGGGCAAAGGCCAAGGTAAGTGACGGGTCATGCTTGCCCGTCTCGACCGCGTTGATGGCCTGGCGCGACACGCCGACCCGCTCACCGAGCTCGGCCTGGCTCCAGCGGCGCTCGGCGCGCAGCACGCGCAGCCGGTTCCTCACCGGTACACCACATATTTCTGGAAGCAGCCGACCAGGCCCCACAAGCCGATCAAGGTCGGGAATATCCAGATTGTCGGGAAGGCCGGCAGTGCTAGAGCACCTTCCAGGAAACCGTAGGCGAAGCTGCCGAACCCCATCAACAAGGCTGCGATGATCATCGCCTCGGCGATCAGGCGCTGCTTGAATTCGTCAATCGAGCGATAGAACACGACCACGGCCCACAAGGCGAACAGGCTGGGTATGACAGGCATCAGGGCCACCGCGCCGCGGACCAAAGGTCCGGTATCATTGGATCCGAGCCAGCCAACCGAGCTGATCAGGATCAGCACATAGGCCACCATCGAGGCTGTGAAGCGGATCATGTAGCGCTTGACGTTCTCGGCCATGATCAATTCTCCTCATTCTGGCGCGCAATCACGGCACCCAATGCGGCTCGGAACACGTCCGGCTGATCGAGCATGATGAAGTGGCGCGAGCCATCGATCCGCAGCAGGTCCAGCGAGGCCAAACCGGCATATTGCCTTGCATAGACGGATTCGAGCTGGTCCGCGCTCATCGGCGAGTCCTCGCTCCAGGCAATGAGCACGGTGACCGGCGCGGCGACATCCGACAGGACCGGGCTGTAGTCCGTTGCCATGACCTCGCCCATCGCGGCACTGACAACGGCCTGATCCGCCTGTTCCATCCAGCTCATCACCTGCGCCTGCCCCTCGGGCGTGATCGACTGGACCGGCAGACCCTGACGAGACATGGCAAGGAACTGCTCGCGCGGCGCGGCTGCCATCTGCGCAGACACGCCGGCCGCATAGGCGGCGGCCTGCTCTGACGTGATCGCCGGGTTGAACAGGCGGGCAAAGAAGGGCGCACTGTCGACGACGACGACATTGCCAACCCGGTCGGGGGCCGCTGCCGCAACCTGCAGGGCGATCTGGGCGCCCATGGAGTGACCAACGAGGACGACGTCGTCGAGGCCTTCGGACTCAAGCCAGCGATCCAGATCTGCGACCGCGCTGCCGACGACACCGGCCTCACCGCGCGGCACGGCCGGCACATCGCCGAAACCGGCCAGGGTCACAACATGGGCGTCGATATCCGGGCCCAGCGCCGCGACGGTCGAGTCCCAGACGTCGCCCGGGGTTGCGAGCCCCGGGATGAAGACCACGGTCCGGCCCTCGCTCGGACCGCTTCGCTCGATCTCCAGGGTCGCCAGATCCTGGGCCTCGCCGCGGGCGACCGTGGTTGCGGCCACGATCGCCACCATCATCCCGATCCAACCGGCCATGCTCATTCGTCCGGGTCTGCGCGCTTTCATGAGTCTCTCCATCAGCTTTTCATGACTTATTGTCATGCTTACCTGACATTCCGACCCAGAATTGTCAAGATGACATGACAATAAGTCATGCTGGCCATTCTAAACGAGACTCGCACAGACTTGATTGGAGCGTGAAGCTGTCGATGGGCAATCTCCGGCGCTCCCGGGCTGTCTCAGCCTCCCTGCGTCAAGTGGAATGTCGATGTTACTGACCCTTCTCTCGCCAGCTCTCGCCAGCCTCACCCTTCTAGTCCAGACCGCCGATCCGGACCCCGCACCGATTCCTGCCGCCTTCCTTGCGGAAGCCGAGCGGCAGATAAGTGACCCGGCCGCGCCCGGGCTCGCCGTGGCGCTGGTCGAAGCTGATCGCGTGTCAGACATCATCACGCTTGGTACGGCAGACACGGAAACCGGTCGGCCCCTTTCACCGACCAGTCCATTCCGGTCGGCATCGACGCTCAAAATGGTGGTGGCCGTTGCGGTACTGCGCCAGGCAGAGATTGACCGGGTTTCGCTCGACACCCCTATCGGAAGCCTGGCACCGGACCTGCCCGGATTTCTGCATCCGATCACCCTGCACCAATTGCTGACCCATACCGGCGGGCTGGTGGACCGCACGGATGATTTTGGCCGTCTCGACGCCGCCGCGCTGCGTGACGCCATTCTCGCCCTCGAGCCGGACACACTCTACCTGCCGCCGGGCACGGCCTTCAGCTACTCCAATATCGGCTACAATATCGCAGGCTATGTTCTGGAGCGCATGGCGGGCGAACCCTTTGATGTCGCGCTCGAGCGGCTTGTCCTGTCCCCTCTCTCGATGGACCACAGCACATTCGAAACCGCGCGGGCCCAAGCGCTCGGCTGGGCCGCACCGCACTGGCAGGGCACACCGCTCGAACGAAATCCCGAAAACCGGGCCGAATGGCCCTCCGGCATGATGTATACCAGCGCCGCCGATGTGGGGCGCTTCCTGGCCGCGCTGATGCAGGACGGGATCATTGACGGCGAACGCGTCTGGCCCGCCGGCCTGAGCGAACGCCTGGTCACGGACCATGTCCGCGCCGAGGAGACGGCGACCGGCTTCGGTTATGGCTATGGCGTGATGATCGGCACGTTCGCCGGACACCGCGCTTGGTTCCACTCCGGTGGCCTGCCCGGCTATCGCGCCAATGTGCTGGCCTTGCCAGATGACAATCTGGCGATCGCGCTGCTGGCCAATGGTGAGGGCTTTGACCGAACTGCCCTGCTGGAAACACTCATCCCGTCAGCGCCCCCAAGCCCAACCTCACCAAGCGGCCCGATGAGCGGTGACGTCGCGTCCATGCCGCGCCTGGCCGGGCTCTATACGCAAGCCGATGACCTGCCAAGCCTGTGCGTTTATGAGCGAGACGGCGCCCCCCGTATCGACAGTCGCGGCCGGACGCTGAGCCTGCATCGCGATGGCGAGACGGGGCTGGTGGGGCTGGATGCAGACGGCAACGTGCGAGCCCGCTATCGCCTCTATTTCGACGCGCGCGGCGAGATCCTGGCTTTGGGCAGCTGGGTCCGCGCCTTCCGGCGCACGGTGGATAGCTGTGATTAGGCCGCCTCACCCGCCAAACGCTTGAGAACCGTCTCGCGACCGATGAGTGGCAAGAGAACGGCCATCTCCGGACCGCGCGGTTCACCCGTCAGCATGAGCCGCAAGGGCATGAAGAGTTGCTTGCCCTTGCGGCCGGTGGCCTCCTTCAGGGCATTGGTCCAGACCGACCAGCTATCACTGTCAAGCTCGCCAGCGGGCAAATAATCGGCCGCAACCGCGGCATAGTCCGCCTCCTCGATCACCGGGGTGACCGGGCCATCGATCAGCGCGGCCCAGGCTTTCACATCGGCCAGGGTTTCCAGATTCGGACGCACAGCCTCCCAGACCGCCTCACCCTTGTCGGCACCCAGCTCGGCCAGGCGCGGCTGGGCCGCCGCATAGGGCATGGCGTGCAGGAGTTTGGCGTTCACACGCTTCAGCTCTTCATCATCAAAGCGGGCCGGCGAACGGGACAGCTTGCCGAGGTCAAAGCCTTCCAGAAGCCCGTCAACATCCGCAAAGGCGTCAACCGGGTCGGAGGTGCCGATCTTGGCCAACAGCGACATGATCGCCATTGGCTCGAGGCCTTCCGCGTCGCGCAGCTCCTCGATCCCCAACGAGCCGAGGCGCTTGGACAGCTTGCCGCCATCGGCACCGACCAGCAGGGCCTGGTGTCCAAAGAGCGGCGCCTTGCCGCCAAGGGCTTCAAAGATTTCAATCTGGGCGCCGGAATTGGTGGTGTGATCCTCACCCCGGATGATGTGGGTGATATCGGCTTCGATATCATCGACCACGCTGGGCAGGGTGTAGAGATAGGAGCCGTCCTCGCGGATCAGGATCGGGTCCGACAGGGACGACGTCTCGATCGAGACATGGCCGCGCACCATGTCGTCCCACTGGACCGGATTGCCCGACAGTTTGAAACGCCAATGCGGCTTGCGCCCTTCAGCCTCGAAGGCGGCCTTTTCGTCATCGGTGAGGGCCAGAGCGGCGCGGTCATAGACCGGCGGCCGGCCATTGGCCATTTGCAGGCGACGCTTGCGGTCCAGCTCATCGCCGGTCTCATAGCACGGGTAGAGCAAGCCCTCGGCCTTCAGCTTTTCCGCCGCCGCGGCATAACGATCAAAGCGGTCAGACTGTTTGAAGGTCTCGTCCCAGGAAATGCCCAGCCAGGTCAGGTCGGCGCGGATGCCGTCCTCGAAAGCCTGGGTCGAGCGCTCGACATCGGTATCGTCAATGCGCAGCACAAAGGTGCCACCCGACTTGCGCGCGAACAGATAGTTGAAGATCGCGGTGCGGACATTGCCGACATGAAGCTTGCCGGTCGGGCTGGGCGCAAAACGGACTTTGGTCATCGACGTGGAGCCTCACAGAGATTGAGGCGCAGGGCTTAGCGCTGTCAGGGCAAAGGGGCAAGCGGGGGGTGCGGATGGGCGCGGGCTCGCTAGTCGAAGATGCGCGCCTTCATCGCCTCCTCGGCCACATCGGTCGCGCGTCCGGGCCGCCCGGCCAGCCGCCAATAGCACCAGCCGGCGGCCGCGCCGATGACGAGGAAGACCAGATAGAGCCAAAGCGGGAAAGGCCGTGGTCCCGCAGCGGCGCCGAAGGCCAAGGCGCCGACCAGCATTCGCAGAAATACCACCGAGAGCAGCGCACCGGCGACGAGCTCACAGAGCGGTCGCGACCATTTCATGACGCGAAACAGACTGACCAAGCCCCAGACCGGCAGCGCCGAGACAGCAGCCGTGACACCACCGGCGAATGCCCCCCAGACAGGCGCCATTGTGACGCTGCCCCAGTAAGCCTGCCGCCCCGGATCGCTGGCCGCATCGATCGCGCCAATGAAGGCAAACCCGGCAATCACCACCACAGCGGCCAGATAGCAGGTCAGCAGCCAGGCCCCGATCGCGCGCCACGCATTGCGACCGAAAAAGCGCTGGAACGCTGTGGGCATGACGGGTGTCCTCCTGAGGCGGGTGCGCGACACTCAAGCCACGGCTCGCGACCGAATTAGGGCCGCACCGACAGCCGCCAGTACACCACGCCGCCGACTAGTCCTGCAGCCGCAAAGAAACCGGTCATGGGCAGGCCTTCCAGGCCGTACTGGAGCGGAAACCCAAAAATCTGGATCGTGGCCGCCCCGGTCAGCGCGCCCATCAGGAGATGGGAGGCAAGGCCGTACCAGCCGGCCGCGCGCCTCACCCAAGTCAGGATCACAGTCGGCAGCGCCGTCAGCGCGGCGACATAGAGCCCGATGAAGAGGCTGCCGGGGATGAGGGCTTCCAGGAAATCGCTGTCGAGCGGGTCCAGTCGGCCAGCCTCAATCCCACCGACAACAGCAAACCCGACAATGATGGCTAGACCGGACAGGAGTGCGGCCACGAGCCAAGCGAACAGGTTCCGGAGCGTCCCGGCGAGGGTGAAGGGCGGGCGTGTGGTCGCGGTCACGAGGTTTCTCCATTCATCAATTGATTTGCGCGCGGTTTCCCTGCGGCGACCCAGTAGGCACTGCCACCGAGCGCGCCCAACAGGGCAAAAAGGAATGCGGCCGGGTCCCCGCCAAGCCAGGCCGCCGAAACCAGCAGGCTCAGCACGGCGGGAATGCCAGCGTCGGTATAACCTCGCTTCAATCCGAGGCCCCGGACAAGATTGACCAGGAGAATGGCGGGGATTCCGGTCAGCGCCATCGTCACCACAAGTGCGATGATGAATACAAGCGGTGCGACCGGGGCAAGGCCCATACCGACGAAAAGACTGACTGTGCCCGAAACCGCGACGCAGGCCACGAACCAGGCCTTCAAACCCGCCCCCACATCTACCTCGACCGGTGCTGGTGTCGTGTTCGCTACCATGTCTCAGCCCCTCTACTTCGATTGATCTTCCCATTTCTGTTTTGACAGAAATTACAGACCATATGAATGAGACAGGGTGACGCAGGGGATCTGGACATGTGCGCAAAGCGCGAACCGGTCACCAAGACCGGATACGGCGCAGTCCCGGCAAGCGGTTTATGGATGAATGCGCACCGGGGGTACGCTTTGCACAGGTCCTCGCCCTCAACGGGCGAGGTGGACCGGCGCGCAACGTCGAGACCGAGTGGGTGATGGGCGGTCGGTGTCGGAACGCCGGCGCGCCTCATCCTGTCCGACGCATCGCTCCGCGACGCGCCACCTTCCCCATCAAGGGGAAGGACCGTCGCCCCTAGTTCCGAAACCTGTTCGTGATCGGATACCTCCGGTCGCGGCCGAAATTCTTGGGGCCGATCTTGACGCCGGGCGGGGCCTGACGGCGCTTGTATTCAGCGCGGTAAAGCAGGTTTTCGATGCGCTTGACCTCGGCCTCGTCATGGCCTTCCTCGACTAGGTCGCGCACCGCCCGCTCCTCTTCGACGAGACCGTAGAGAATGGCGTCGAGCACGTCATAGGGCGGCAGGCTGTCCTGGTCTTTTTGGTCTTCGGCGAGTTCGGCCGAGGGCGGCTTGGTGATAATGCGCTCGGGAATAACCTGGCCGACCGGGCCGAGGCCGACCTGGTGATTGGCCGAATTGCGCCACCAGGCCAGTTCGAAAACTTCCGTCTTGTAGATGTCCTTGAGGGCGTTATAGCCGCCATTCATGTCGCCATAGAGGGTGGCATAGCCGACCGCCATTTCCGACTTGTTGCCGGTCGAAAGGACCATCGGCCCGAACTTGTTGGACAGGGCCATCAAGACCACGCCGCGGGCCCGCGATTGCAGGTTTTCCTCGGTCGTGTCGGGCTGGGTACCCTTGAAGGGCGTCGACAGGATGGCATTGAAGGAGGCGATCGTCGGCTCGACATCGATGATGTCATAGCGCACGCCCAGCGCCTCGGCACAGGCCTTGGCATCTTCCAGGCTTTCCTGGCTGGTGTATTTCGACGGCATCATTACCGCCCAGACCCTGTCCGCTCCCAGGGCGTCGACGGCAATGGCCGCCGAGATGGCACTGTCGATGCCGCCGGACATGCCCAGCACGACCCCGGGGAAGCCGTTCTTGTCGATATAATCGCGCAAGGCGAGCGTCATGGCTTTCCAGTCCGCCTCGAGGCCGGACTTCACCGAGACCATCTTGCCGCCAGCGCCAAACCAGCCCTTGTCCGTCTTCACCCATTCGACCGCGTCGATGCATTCCTCGAAGGCCGGCAGGCGCTGGACCTCCCGCCCCTCACTGTCGCGCGAGAAGGAAGCGCCGTCGAAGACAAGCTCGTCCTGACCGCCTACCTGGTTGACGAAGATCATCGCCTTGGGGCTGTCCCACTTGTCAAACCAGGCGGAGAAGGCCTGGTTGCGCTCGCGCTCGATCGTGCGACGCCAGGGCGATCCATTGAGGGTGATGATCATCTCCGCCCCCTTCGCAATCAGCGCCTCGGGCACGACGCCCAGCCACAAGTCCTCGCAAATAGGCAGGCCGAGCTTGATGCCGCGCCATTTGACGATCTCCGGCACCGGACCCGGCTCGAAAACGCGCTTCTCGTCGAAGACCGCATAATTGGGCAATTCATGTTTGAAGCGCAGCGCGACCAGCCGCCCCTCATCGAGCAGCGCAACGGCGTTGTGCAGGCGCTTGTTCTGGCGCCAGGGCAGGCCGATGAGAATGGCCGGGCCCTCGCGAGTGATCGCGGCAAGCTCGTCCAGGGCTGTACGGCAGGCTTCCACCGCTGAGGGCTTGAGCACCAGGTCCTCGGGCGGATAGCCCATCAGGAACATTTCCGGGAAGAGGACCATGTCGCCGCCACGCGTGCGCGCCTCGGCATGGGCAGCGCGGACCTTGGCCAGATTGCCCGCAATATCCCCAACAACCGGGTTGAGCTGGGCGGTTACGAGCAGGATGCGATCAGTCATGCGCGCGACTTAGACCGCGCCGCGGGCAACGGCAAGTATTCTCGCGCGCATCGCGGTCTGAGTCTGGCCGGTCCTGCGGCGCCGGTCAGCTGCCATAGGTGCGGGCACCATCGACCGCCCGCGCCGCATCCAGTGCCCGCAGGCCGGCAATCCCCGGCACCGCCACAGGCGCGCCATCGAGCACAGAGGCGATGAAAGCATTGACGTTTGCACCCAGGGAATCCCTGGCGCTGGGATCCTCCGCAAAGTCGGGATTCAATTCGTAAGGCGTCGAATTCTCGAAAGTCTTCGCGACGAAATCGATCTCCAGCACGCCGGTCTCGTACTCGACCCGCATCTTGCGCTCACGCTCGTGATGAACCCGGCTGGCGATCAGGTCTGCCGTGCAGCCATTGTCGAAGACCAAATGCGCCTTGGCGACATCGGCATGACCGAAACGCCCCTCATCGACCAGACCCTTCACGGTCTTCACAGCACCGCCGGACAGGGCGATGACGAGATCGAGGTCATGCACCATCAGGTCCAGCGTGACCGAAACATCGAGGCAGCGATCAGAGGGCGGGCCCATCCGGCTGGCGGTGATTTTCTTCGGCGTCGCATCGACCGCGAACAGACCCATAGCGTTGAAGACAAACCGCTCCTGATGCCCGACCTGCAATACACAGCCATGCTTTGAAGCCAGCGCGATCAGCTCGCGCGCCTCCTCCACCGATGCGGCAATCGGCTTTTCAACCAACACATGCTTGCCCATGGCCAGTGCTGTCGCCGCAGCCTCGAAATGATGCACGGCCGGGCTGGCCACGGTGATGGCATCGACCTCGCCGAGGAATTCGGCAAAATTGTCGAACCCCTTGGCGCCGTGTTTTTCCGCCAGCGCGCGGGCGCGCTCGATATCCGGCTCATAGACACCCACAAGCTCGACCCGCTCATGAGCGGCGTATTTCGACGCATGGAAGCCGCCGAACACGCCGGCACCGACAATGCCGGTCCGCAGGATGCGAGAATTGGATGTCATGAACTCACCTCATTTGATGGCGCCGTGCATAGCGCCGCCGCCGTCACGATCAAGCATGGCATGCATCACCACTTGTTTCGGGCGATTGCAGGGCAGAGGCTGCAATCGCTTGTCGACCGGACCCACAATCACGCCTTGCACCGGCACAGGCCCGCCTTAGGATGGCGCTAAGACGGGGGAATGCGCGTGACAGACAATCAGGACAAGCGGGACGGCGCAGCCAAGCAGGACGGCGATACGCCGCTCGATTCTCTCTCCATCGCGGTCTTTGACGTCGATGCGCGGATATTCCGGACAATGCGGGATTACTTCCTCAAACCGGTCACGGTCGCCACCGCCGGCATTTCGCGCGATTACTCACTTTATCTGTCTCCGATCCGTGTCTTCATCGCGCTCTTCTCCTTCCAGTTTGTTGCCGCCGCCTTGTTTGGAACACCCGTTACGGCCACGATCGAGTCGATGACCGCCGCAGACCCCGATGTCGATATCGACGCATGGCTGACAACGGCGCGCGTGCAATTTGAGGCCCCGCTCACCCTGCAAAGGGTCGAGGATGAATTGAAAGCGGTCCAGTCACTCACACTTTGGCCGCTGACCGTGCTTTCCTCGATGCCTTATCTGATTGCGCTCAAACTCTACCGGCCGTCGATCCCGCTCTGGGGCCATCTGCAGATTTATCTGGCGGTCACCAATGCCAGCTTCATCGTCATGATCGCCTTTATCCCGCTACACACCTTCGGTGGCGCCGGGATGGCAATCGGCATGACGATCGCGCTAGTGATCTTCTTTGTCTATGCAGGCATCCTGCTGGCACATTTGTACGGCGGATCGGCGAGCGCTCTAGCCCTGAGACTTGTGGGACTGATCGCGCTCCTGCCAATCACCATGTTAATCACAATGGTCGGCACCTTCTTCACGATCGACTGGGTGCTGGAAAACTCATTCGGCCTGCATCTCATGGCCCTGATGGCGCCGGAGGCCTTTGCCGAACTATCCTCACCATAAGAAAGAAACGGGAGTTGGTTGATGAAATCGCGTGAAATCCATTTGAACGCCTATCTGAAGGGCGCACCGGATCCGAAATATTATGACGTCGTGGAGACGGAAGTCCCCGCGCCGGGCCCGGGCGAGGTGCTCGTCCGCAATCTCTTCATCTCGGTTGATCCCTACATGCGCGGCCGCATGAGCGGTGTCCGCACCTATATCGGCCCCTTCGAGCTGGGCAAGGTGATGGAAGGCGGCGCCGTCGGCGAAGTCGTCGAGAGCAATTTCGACGGGCTGAAGCCGGGTGATCATGTCTCCTCCATGTTCGGCTGGCGCGAGGGTTATGTGGCTCCCGGCGAAGCCCTGACCAGGATCGACACCAGCCAGCTGCCGCCGCAAGCCTTTCTGGGTATTGCCGGCATGCCGGGCTTGACCGCCTATGTCGGTATCAAGCGCATGATCGACCTGCAGCCAGGCGAGACCCTGTGGATGTCCGGCGGCGCCGGCGCGGTCGGCACATCCGGCATCCAGTTCGCCAAGGCCATGGGCGCTACTGTGATCGCCACCGCCGGCGGACCGGAGAAATGCGCCTTCGTCAAATCGCTCGGCGCCGACCATGTCGTCGACTACAAGGCCACCGACGATTTGACCGCCGCGATCGCCGAAGTCGCGCCCCAGGGTGTGGACGGCTATTTCGAGAATGTCGGCGGCACCCATTTCACGGCGGCGCTGAACTCGCTTCGTCCGAAAGGCCGCATGGCCGCCTGTGGCATGATCCAGCGTTACAATGACACCAGCGCGGCAACCCTGCCCGACAATCTCACCCAGATTGTCGGCAAGTCTCTGACCATTCGCGGCTTCATCGTGTCCGATCATGCCGACATGTTCGGTGATTTCGTGAAGGATCTCGGCGCCTGGATGGCCGCCGGCAAGATCAAGCCGGCCGAGACCGTCATGGAGGGGATCGAGAATGCGCCGACCGCCTTCTCCGGCCTCTTCACCGGCCAGAATACCGGCAAGATGCTGGTCAAGATCTGATGACGGAGGGGGCGCAGGACGAGACGCCCGAAAAACGACGCGTCCTCGAGGACGTGCTCGACGAGGTGCTGAGCTTCAACTATCGAAGCCTGCGCACCTTGCGCGACATCTTCCTGCGCCCCGCCACCGTGTGCCGTGTCTTTCTGGCCGGCGACCGGAACAGTTACACACCCACCATGCGCGTCTGGTTCGGCGTGCTGACCTGGATGTTCGTCCTGTCCATGATCTGGGGCGGCTGGGGCGAGATCGTCTGGCGGGCCTCCGGTGACGGTGCGGCCTTTGGTGACGCCCTGCGCGAAGGCCGGCGGGACATTGAGGCGGTGCGCGCTGCCATCTCGACCATGGCCGCCCTGCTCTACGTCCCGATCGAAGCCCTCTTGATGCTGCCCGGCGTGTTTGCCCTGACCGCGATGCGCAAGGGAGTGGGCTTTCTCAAGGCCACCCAGTGCTATTTCGTGCCGGTAACGGCCAGTGCCGTGTCCAGCACAATCGTGCTCATGCTCTCGGTCGTCTGGCCCGGCATCCTGCAATGGGGGTTGGCGATCAATATGGCCGTCTTCATCCTGATCGCGGCACCGGTGATCAGGGCCGGGTTTGCCGACGGCTGGCCCGGTACAATCGGCAAGACATCCCTCCTCGCCCTGATCGTACTGGCCCTGTCGATGGGCGCGCGGTTGACCACACTGCTGATCAGCATATTCTGGGCCCTCGCCCAGGTCCCGCCGTCAGTCTGACCAGATCAGCGCCGCGTCAGTCGACCCAGCGTCCAACCGCCCGCAATCGCCGCACAAACCGGTGACCAAGTGGCCCCCGCACCTGCGAGATGGGCGAGCAAATACACCCCCAAACCTGCTGCAAGTGCGAACGGGAGCATGCGAATCGAACGATTCGCGGAGCGCGCGTTATGAGTCGGTTCACCCTGATACATGCTGCCAATGGTACGCAATTTGGGGGCCGAACTGCGAAAAACCGTGTTTTGACCGGGAAAATGCAGCGAATTGGCTCGGATTCGCCTGTTGCGCCTTGCAATCGCGGGCGGTTCTTGGCCTTGATGGACCGTCAACGAACACGCGATAGCCGGACGGATACGATGACCGTACTTGCCGGACCGCGAACAACTGGGGGGAACCCTATGAACAAGTCTGATCTCGCCAAGTCTGTCTCTGAAAAGACCGGCCTGTCCCGCGCTCAAGCGGGCGAAGCTGTTGATGCCGCCATCGAAGCCATCGTGGGCTCGGTGAAGGGCAATGACAGTGTCCAGATCGCTGGCTTCGGCACCTTCTATGCCAAGCACCGTGAAGCCCGTGAAGTGCGCAATCCGCGCACCGGCGAAACGATGATGTCCAAGGCTCGCACCGCGGCGGCTTTCCGTCCGGCGGCTGCCCTCAAGGACATCTAATCAGTCCAACGGGTTCTGATTACGTCAAACGCCGTCCGGATCACTCCGGACGGCGTTTTTCTTTGGGTTTCTTCCCCACATCGCGGGGAAGTGGGCCGATGCACAGCATCGGGTCGATGGGGCGGCGCGCAGCGCCGAACGGTTTCGAGCCGGATCAAGCATTCCGCCGCTAACACGGCGCCCCCTCCCCCGCTTCGCGGATCCCCTCCCCATTTGGCATGAGGAGGAAGGCAGCCCCTACGCCGCGTCGACAGCCGAATTATTGCCCCGAACGCGCTTGAGGCTTTCGGCGATGCGGAACGCCATGTCGAGCGCCTGGTCGGCATTGAGTCGCGGATCGCAATGGGTGTGATAGCGCGCCGCCAGATCGGCCTCGGTGACGGTCTTGGCACCGCCGACACACTCGGTCACATCGCGGCCGGTCATCTCGAAATGCACACCGCCGGGATAGGCACCCTCGGCATAGAGCACATCCATGAAGCCCTCGAGCTCCAGCAGGATGCGATCAAAGTCGCGCGTCTTGTAACCATTGCCGGTCTTGTGCGTATTGCCGTGCATCGGATCGGACGACCAGACCACATTGCGCCCGGCCTTGGTGACGGCAGCGGCGAGCGCCGGCAGGTTCTTGCGGACATTGTCCGCGCCCATGCGCACAATCAGCACGAGGCGCCCGGCTTCATTGTCCGGGTTGAGGGCATCGATCAGCGGCAGGAGATCATCCGGCTGCATGGTCGGCCCGCATTTCACACCGACCGGATTGGAGATGCCGCGGGCATACTCGACATGGGCGCCGTCGAGCTGACGGGTCCGCTCGCCGGTCCAGATCATGTGAGCAGACGTGGCATACCATTGCCCGGTATTGGGATCGCGCCGTGTCAGCGCCTCCTCGAAGGGCAGGTGCAGGGCTTCGTGGCTGGTGAAGAAATCGACCGCTTCCAGCGACGGTGCGCTGTCCCGTCCGATACCACAGGCCTTCATGAAGGCCAGGGCTTCGGAAATGCGCGTTGCGGTCTCGGCATAGCGCTCGGCTGCCGGGCTGCCGCTGACGAAGTCCTGGGTCCATTGGTGGACATTGTGCAGGTCGGCATAGCCGCCCGAGGCAAAGGCCCGCAGCAGGTTCAGGGTCGAGGCCGACTGGTCATAGGAGCGGATCAGGCGCTGCGGGTCCGGCTCGCGGGCCTCCGGCGTGAACTCGGAACCGTTGACGCTGTCTCCGCGATAGCTCGGCAGGGTCACACCGTCGATGGTTTCCGTGTCCGAGGAGCGCGGCTTGGCAAACTGACCGGCGATCCGTCCGACCTTCACGATCGGCTTGGACGCGGCGAAGGTCATCACCACCGCCATCTGCAGCAGGACGCGGAAAGTGTCGCGCACGCCCTCGGTCGAGAATTCCTTGAAGCTCTCCGCGCAATCACCGCCCTGCAGGAGGAAGGCCTTGCCCGCGCTCACATCCGCCAATTGCCGGCGCAGACGCCGCGCCTCGCCCGCAAAGACGAGGGCCGGACGGGCCGAAAGCTCGTCGATGACGGCCTCCAGCTTGGCCGCGTCCTTGTAGTTCGGCATCTGGCTGACGGGTTTGGCGCGCCAGGATTGGGGAGACCAGGTCATGTTACTCTGCTGCCTTCAACTCCGGTGGCGTCCATTTTTCCTTCATGGTCACCAACTCTTCCGCACTGGTCGGATGCACGGCGCAGGCCGCGTCATATTGATCCTTGGTCAAGCCCGCCTTCACGGCGATCCCGGCCAGTTGGATCATTTCAGGCGCATCCGGCCCGACAATATGCACGCCCAGCACCCGCTCTGTCTCCCCGTCGACGACGAGTTTCATCAACATCCGCGAGGCTTCGGACGTGAGGGATAGTTTCATAGGCCGGAACGACGTCTTGTAAACATCAACCTGTGCATATTTTTTGCGCGCATCGACCTCCGAGAGACCGACAGAGCCAACCGGTGGCTGCGTAAACACGGCTGACGCAATGTCTTCGTGGTCATAGGCGGTCGGCTTGTCGCCAAAAACGGTCGCCGCGAAGGCCGCCCCCTCGCGAATGGCGACCGGGGTCAGATTGACCCGATTGGTGACGTCGCCCACGGCATAGACATTGTCGGCCGTGGTTTTCGAATAGGCATCGACCTTGACGGCGCCCTTTGGATCCAGCGCCACGCCGGCCTTCTCGACCCCAAGTCCGTCAACATGGGGATTGCGGCCGATGGCATACATGACGACGTCGGTGTCGATATGGTGCCCGGTATCGAGATGGACACGCTTGCGGCCATGCTCGAGTGCTTCGATGCGCTCGAAGACGGAGTGCGTGATCACACGCACGCCCGAGCGCACGAGTTCTTCATGGACATGGCTGCGCACATCATCGTCAAAGCCGCGCAGCACGGTATCACCACGATAGACCTGACAGACATCGGCGCCCATGCCAGCAAATATCTGGGCGAATTCACAGGCGATATAACCGCCGCCCGCGATCACGACATGCTTGGGCAGTTCTTCCAGGTGGAAGGCCTCATTGGAGGTAATGCCCAGTTCGGCGCCCTCGATGTCCGGGACAAAAGGCGTACCGCCAACCGCGATCAGAATCTTGTCCGCTGTGACGGTTTTGCCGGACTTCACCAGTCGGATCGTGTGCGCATCCTCGAACACCGCCCGGTCCTCGATGATCTCGACGCCGGAGTTATTGAGATTGCGCATATAGATGCCGGACAATCGATCAATCTCGGCATCCTTGGCGTTGATCAGTTTTTCCCAGCTGAACGACGTCTCGCCGACCGACCAACCATAGTTCTCGGCCAGCTTGAACGTCTTGGCGAACTCGCTGGCATAGACCAGAAGCTTTTTAGGCACGCAGCCGCGGATCACACAGGTCCCGCCGACCCGATACTCCTCGGCCACAGCGACACGCGCCGCGCCATGCTGTTTGGCCATCCGGGCCGCGCGCACGCCGCCGGAACCGGCGCCGATAACGAAGAGATCGTAGTCGTATTGGGTCATTCAAATAGCCTCGTTGAATAGACTGGGGCGTTCTAGAGCTCCATCACCCGCGCATCACCGTCCTCTCCGACGATGACCACGCGGGCCAGATCAATGAACAGGCCGTGCTCGACCATGCCCGGAATCGCTTTCAGAGCCTGGTCGACAGCCCGGGCATCCGGGATAGCCTCGCATGCCGCATCGAGAATGTAGTGGCCGCCATCGGTGACAAGCGGCGCCAACCCGTCACCCTTGCGGCGCAGCTGGACGTCCGGCGATGTCACACCGGCCTTGCGCAGGGCATCATAGACATGGCCTGCGGTCAGCGAGAAACCGAAACGGTCGACCTCGACCGGCAGCGGGAATTTGCCCAGGGTCGAGACCAGCTTGGTTTCGTCGACCATGACGATCATCAGGTCCGAAGCGTGGGCAATGATCTTCTCGCGCAAAAGGCAGGCGCCGCCGCCCTTGATCAGCTGGAAGCGACCATCGACCTCGTCCGCCCCGTCAATAGTGATGGCGATGCGATTGACGTGGTCGACATCAATCAGCGGCACACCATTCTCGGTCGCCACCTCGGCTGTACGCTGCGAGGTGGGCACGCCGCGCACATCCAGCCCCTCCTTCACCTTCTCACCGAGGAGGCGCAGGAAAATCTCTGCCGTCGAACCCGAGCCAAGCCCCAGCGTCATGCCGTTCTCGACATAGGAGAGCGCGGCCGCGGCGGCGCGGGTTTTCTGGCGTTCGGCACTCATTGGTCGACGCCGCCCAGGAGGACGTATTTGAGTTCGGTGAACTCCTCGACGCCCCACTTGCCGCCTTCCCGACCGATCCCGCTCTCCTTGACCCCACCAAAGGGAGTCGAAGCGGCACCGACCATGGGCGCATTGACGCCAATCATGCCGTACTCAATGCCCTCTGACAGGCGGTGCACCCGGCCGACATCATTGGTGTAGATATAAGCCGCCAGGCCGTAAGGCGTGTCATTGGCCAGCTTGATGATGTCATCTTCGCTCTCGGCCCGGTAGACCGAGGCCACCGGTCCGAAGATTTCCGAGCAGGACACATCCATGGACGGGTCACCACCATCGATCAGTGTCGGGGCATAGAAGGAGCCGCCAAGTTCATCGGTCAACGGCTTGCCGCCCGTGACGATGCGGGCGCCGGCCTTGCGGGCCTGGACAACCAGCTTGTCGACGCGGCCCACGGCTTCCATGTGGATCAGCGGACCGACATCTGTACCCTCGGCAAAACCGTCACCGGCCTTGAGTTTGGAGATTCGCGCTTCCAGCGCCGCGACCAGTTTGTCGGCAATACCCGGCTGGGCGATGATCCGGTTGGCCGAGACACAGGTCTGGCCGGAGACGCGGAATTTCGAGGCGATCACGCCGTCGGCGGCCTTCTCGATATCGGCGTCATCCATGACGATGAAGGGCGCATTGCCGCCCAGCTCGAGCGCGACCCGCTTCACCGTCGAGGCGGCTTGCTTCATCAGCAATTTGCCAACGGCGGTCGAGCCGGTGAAGCCGATCATACGGACATCATCAGAGCTGGTCAGCACGCCACCAATGGCCTGGGCATCACCGCACACAACATTGAAAACGCCGTCGGGAATGCCGGCCCGCTTGGCCAGTTCGGCCAGAGCCAGGGCGGAGAGCGGGGTTTCCGGCGCCGGCTTGATCACCATGGTGCAGCCCGCAGCCAGGGCCGGGGCGCATTTGCGGGTGATCATCGCATTGGGAAAATTCCACGGCGTGATGCAGCCAACCACGCCGATCGGCTGGCGGATGGTCCAGCCGCGCGAGCCCGGGAAGGGCGTCGACAGGGTCTCGCCATGCACGCGCTTGGCTTCTTCCGCCGACCATTCGATGAAGGAGGCGCCATAGACGACCTCGCCCTGGGCTTCCTTGTTGACCTTGCCCATTTCCAGCGTGATCAGCGTCGCCAGATCCTGGGCGTTTTCCAGGATCAGCTTGTGCCATTTCATCAACAGGGCGGCGCGCTCGAACGCGGAGCGCTTCTTCCAGCTCTCGAAGGCGCGGGTCGCGGCAGCCACGGCTTGGCGGGCACCGGCTTCGCCGACATCACCAATTGTGGCGATGACCTCATTATTGGCCGGGTTGATGATGTCATCCGCGCCTTCACCCTTTACCCACTGGCCATCGATAAAGCTGTCGGTACGAAACAGGCTCTTGTCGCTCAGGCGGTCCGTCACACTCATGTCTGGCTGTCCTTTCTGGATTTCCGGGCCTGCTTGGCGGCATGGAAGCGCGCCGCCCAGCCCGGCTTGTGGGTTTGCGGGGTCCGCGCCAGGCACAGCGCGGCCGCGGGTACATCCTGCGTCACGATCGTGCCGGTCGCCGTGAAGGCGCCCTCGCCGACTGTAACCGGCGCGACGAGACAGGTATTCGACCCGATGAAGGCATTGGCGCCGATCACCGTGCGATGCTTGTCATATCCGTCGTAATTGCAGGTGATGGTTCCGGCCCCGACATTGGCGTTCGCGCCGACCGACGCATCGCCGATATAGGTAAGGTGGGAGACTTTTGCGCCCTCTGCGAGCTGCGATTTCTTGATCTCGACGAAATTTCCCACTTTCGAGCCCGCTCCCAGCTCGGCGCCGGGGCGCAGGCGGGCGAAGGGACCGGCATGGGCACCGCGGCCGATGCGCGCACCCTCGATATGGGAATGGGCATGGATGACCGCATCTTCCTCGATCTCCACACCGGGACCAAAGACGACATTGGGCTCGATCACGACATCACGGGCGATTTGCGTGTCATGCGCGAAGAAGACCGTTTCCGGCGCAAGCAGGGTCACCCCGTCCGCCATCATCTGCCTGCGCATGCGCGCCTGAAAAGCGGCCTCGGCCGCCGCCAGGTCGGCGCGCGAATTGACACCGAGCACTTCATCGGGATCGGCGATGACGACGGCAGCCCGCAGACCACGATCCCGGGCCAGACCAACCACATCCGTCAGATAGTATTCGCCATTGGCATTGTCATTGGTGACCTCGCCCAGAAGGTCGAAGAGAAGCTCGGCCGGAGCGGCCAACACGCCGGAATTGACCAGGCCAACCGCGCGCTCTGCCGCATTGGCATCCTTGAACTCGACAATCCGGTCCAGATCGCCGACCTCATTCGTGATGAGACGCCCATAAGCGGCCGGATCCGCCGGCTCGAAACCGAGCACAGCCACCGACGCTCCCGCTTCGAGCGCTTCAAAAACACGGCTGACCGTGCCCGCAGTGATCAGCGGTGTGTCGGCATAGAGCACGATGGCGTCGCCGCTCAGAGCGGCCAGCGCCTCGCGGGCTGCCTGCACGGCATGGCCGGTGCCCTTGGGCGGGTCCTGCAAGGCGGTCCGTGTGCCGAGCGCCTCGGCTGCATCCTTCACTGCCGGAGAATGCGCGCCATAGACGGTGACGATATCGGCCGCCCCGCACTCGCCGGCCAGCGCCACGGCCCAGTCCAGCATGGGGCGTCCCCCGACCGGGTGAAGCACTTTCACTGTCTTGGACTTCATCCGCGTGCCTTGACCGGCTGCTAGGATGATGGCGGCGCGGGTTCGGGACATTGCGGCTTCCTTGTCCTGTGGAATCGACGGTTTCGACCTGTCGAGCGCTATAGCCTATCGCTCCGGCGTGCGTAACCTAGCTTCTCCTGCTTTCAACGCTCAAAGGCCTGAAATCATGCCTGACCTGGACGATGCTGCCCTGTTTGACGGCGCCGCGATCGCCTTCGACCTCGATGGCACGCTGGTCGATACCGCGCCGGACCTGCTGCGCGCGCTCAACGCGGTGATCGTCCCGCGCGGCCTGGTCGCCGTGGAATTGAGCGCGGTGCGCGCCATGGTCGGACGCGGCGCGCGGGCCCTGCTCGAGCGGGCCCATGACAGTCAAGGGCGCAGGCTGGAGGGCGCAGAGGCCGCGGTTGCCGAATTCATCGAGATTTACGCCGCCGATATCTGCGCCGACAGCCGGGTCTTTGACGGGGTGGAGGCGACACTGGACTGGTTGCGCACACGCGGCAGTCGGCTGTCCGTGTGCACCAACAAGCCCTCTGTCCTGTCGGACGCCTTGATGAAGGAAGCGGGTCTGGCAGGGTATTTCGACCGCATCATCGGGCCGGATCGCACGACAGCCAAGAAGCCGGCCGCCGACCACTTGCTGGATTCACTCGGCAACGGGTATACGCGCGCGGCCCTGGTCGGGGATAGCGAGCCGGATGTTGCCTCGGCGGCCGCAGCGGGCCTGCCCAGTATTGTGATGAGTTATGGCTACAGCGAAAGACCGGCCGGCTCCTTGGGAGCCGGCCGGGTCATTCATGCCTTCAGCGATGTACCGCTGGCGCTCGCTCAATTGTGGCGAGCGAAGACCTGAAATCAGGCCGTGCGGCGCTCACGACCAGCGTCATTGGCAGCGCGGGTCGGCATGCCGTTGACGAGGTTGGAACGCACATCCGTGCGTGCAGAGCGCATGGCGGGCATAAAACCGGCTTCCACGAGATCCACGGAAACATCATAGCCGCGCTCGGCCCAATAGGCTTCAATACGCGCTTTGAGACGACGCGCACCGTCGGGCGTGCACAGATCATTACTCATGAACAAAACCTCCTGCTCGACCGAAGCTGTCCTCGGCCGGGAATTGCGTCCAATCGGGTGATTGACGGGACCGGCCACTGCGGCCGAATTCCAGCTTGGTGGAGGCTGATATAGGCAGGGGGCGGATATGACGAGAGCATGACGGTGTGGCAAGTTGTCGCACTCCACGCGTGTCCCATCTGCTCTTCAACTTCCTCGCGTAGTTGACCGGTCCGAAGTGCCTGCTTATACGGTCGCTTTCCGGAAACACCGGGCGATTAGCTCAGCGGGAGAGCACCTCGTTCACACCGAGGGGGTCACTGGTTCAATCCCAGTATCGCCCACCATTTCCATTCTGCCCCGTCCAACATGCCCGGCGAGTAGCGCGCAATTGCGCGTTGATTCCACGCGAATCCTCTCGCCTCGCGAACAGCGGCAACGCCCTGCGGCGCGATGGCGCAGTCAATTCCTGCAGGGATTTCTTGCGAAACATTCTCAGAAGTGGGAGAGGTAATGCAAATCAGTCTTAACGGGTGAGCCATGAAACCGGTGAAATTCTTCGCATTTACTGCCAGCCTCGCGGTTGCAGCATGTTCACAGCCGGCCGATGAGGCCAGCGAGACCGCACAAGTCGTCAATGTCTACAGCGCTCGTCACTATTCCAGCGACGCCGCCATCTATGCCGCCTTCACCGAAGAAACCGGCATCGAGGTCAATCTCGTTTCAGCCAATGGCGACCAGCTGATCGAGCGCGTGCGCGCCGATGGCGAGCGCAGCCCGGCCGATGTCATCATCACCGTCGACGCCGCACGCCTGCATCGCGCTGAAGAAGCCGGCCTGTTCGCACAAACCGATTTCTCGGACCTGACCGATACGGTCCCCGCCAATCTGATCGATCCGGAAGGCTATTGGGTCAGCTTCGCCAAGCGCTCTCGCGTCATCGCCTGGTCGAACACGCGGGTCCAGCCGGGCGAGATAACCTCCTATGAGGATCTGGCCGATCCGCAATGGCAGGGCCGTATCTGCGTGCGTGGCAGCGGCAATGCCTATAACCAGTCGCTGCTCGCCTCCCTGGTCGCCCATCTCGGCGAAGAGAGCGCCGAGGCCTGGGCCCAGGCCATTGTCGACAACATGGCTCGCGAGCCCCAGGGCGGTGACCGCACCCAGATCAACGGTATCGCCGCCGGTGAGTGCGATGTCGCGATCACCAACCATTATTACTACGCGATGATGGTCAATTCGGACGATCCGGCCGCCCAGGCCGCCGCGGCCCAAGTGACGCTCTTCTTCCCCAACCAGGACACAACCGGCGCGCATATCAACGTCTCCGGTGCCGGCATCGCGGTGAACGCACCACACCCGGACAATGCCCGCGCCCTGATCGACTATTTCTTCTCTGATACGGCCCAGCGCGCCTTCGCCGAGATGACCAATGAAATCCCGGTCCGCACCGATGTCAGCTGGGACAATCCGACCCTGGCCGCCATGCTGCCCTTCAATGAGGACAATCTGAACGTCTCCGAACTGGGCGATCATAACGAGACGGCCCAGCGCATCTTCGACCGGGTCGGCTGGCAATAGGCGTGAGTCTGACCGCTGCCTTCAAACGCCCGGGCCCAGTCATGCCCGGGCGGGCTACCAGCCTGGCCATCCTTGCCGCGACCCTGTGCGCGGCGCCAATCCTGGCTGTGGTCTGGATCGGCCTGTCCGGCGAGACCGGTGACTATCTGCGCCACCTCGCCGGAACGCGACTTCCCACCTATCTCCTTACCTCCGCTCTGGTTGGCCTGATCGCGGCGGGTGGTGCCGGGCTGATCGGCACGGGGCTGGGCTGGCTGATGGCAAGGACCGAGTTTACCGGACGCCGCACGCTCGGCTGGATTCTCATCCTGCCACTCGCTGTCCCGGCCTATGTCGCCGCCTATGCCTGGCTCGACCTCAGTGCCGCTGGCGGGCCGCTACACGCGGCCACGGGCGGCCTCTTCCCGACCATACGCGGCAGTTGGGGTGCGGGCCTGATGTTCGCCCTCGTCCTCTACCCCTATGTCTACCTCTTGGCCCGCAACACATTCTCCAGCCAGTCCGCTGACGCCTACAACGCCGCGCGCACGCTGGGAGCCGGACCGCTGGCCGCCTTCTGGCGCACCTCCCTGCCCATGGCTCGCCCAGCCATCGCCGCCGGCCTGGCCCTGGTAGTCATGGAAAGCCTTGCCGATTACGGCACGGTCTCACATCTCGGCGCACCGACCCTGTCGATCGGCCTGATCCGCGCCTGGAGCGGCGCCGGTTCGCTGGTTGATGCCGCGCGCCTCTCCCTTGTTCTCGTCTTCATCGCCATGCTGGTCTTCGGGCTGGAGCGGGCCCAGCGCCGACGCGCACGCAGCGTCAATGCCGCCGGCCGTCACAAGCCCTCGCCGCGCATTCGCCTGAGCGGCCTGCCCGCGCTGGGCGCCCTCACGGCCTGCCTCTTGCCGCTGACCCTCGGCATGCTCATTCCACTCGGCCGGCTGGTCTGGCTGGCCGCCCATACCGAGACCGCGCCGGGCCTTGTCGCGGCCAGCTGGCATTCGCTGAGTCTGGCCGGGATTACTGCCCTGATCGCTGCAGCACTGGGTCTGGCCACCGCCTATGCCCTGCGCAGCCGCACAGCCATCGCCACCCTGGCTGCCCGCGCGGCCAGCCTGGGCTATGCCGTACCGGGCGCCGTCGCCGCCGTCGGCGTGATCGCCATCCTGTCCGGCACGCAATCCCTGCTCGATCCGGCCTGGCGCTCTGTTACCGGTGAGGTCTTCCCCATCCTGCTCACCGGGACCGGCGCCGCGCTGGTCTTCGCCTATCTCTCGCGCTTTGCTGCCGCCGCCATCAGCCCTGCCGAAACGGCGCTGGCGCGCGTCACGCCCTCGCTGGATGGTGCCGCCCGGACGCTGGGTGCGAGCCGCGGCCAGCGCGTCTGGCACATTCACTGGCCGCTCGTTGTCGCGGGCGTGACCTCGGCGGGTCTGCTGGTCTTTGTCGAAGTGCTCAAGGAATTGCCGGCGACCATGATCCTGCGCCCCTTCAACTATGACACCCTGGCCATCATCGCCCACAATTTCGCCAGCGATGAGCGTCTGGGCGAGGCCGCCCTGCCCTCACTCCTCATTCCGCTGGTCGCCCTGCTTCCCATGATCTTCGTGGCCCGCTACCTATCCAGACAGGATCCGTGAAACGTCTCCTGGGGGAAGCCCGCATGGCCGACATGCGTACAGTGTTGAGCATTCGCGGAGCCGAGCGTCGCTACCGCGCCGATCATGCGGCATTGGCGGGTGCCGATCTCGACCTGAAGGCCGGGCGCATCACCGCGCTGCTGGGCCCGTCGGGTAGCGGCAAATCCACCCTCTTGCGCGCCATCGCCGGGCTCGAACGCCTCGAAGCCGGATCGATCCGCCTCGGCGACACGATCTGGAATGATGCGCGCACCCATGTCCCGCCGGAAGCGCGCCGCGTCGGCATGGTTTTCCAGGATTACGCCCTCTTCCCGCACATGACGGCCCTGGCCAATGTCGCCTTCGGTCTTTCCGGTCCGGACAAGCAGGCGCGCGCCATGACGCAGCTGGAGGCGGCGGAGCTGGGTCACAAGGCCAAGGCCTATCCGCACGAGCTTTCCGGCGGCGAGCAGCAGCGCGTGGCGCTGGCGCGGGCGCTGGCACCCGAGCCCGCGGTCGTTCTGCTGGACGAACCCTTCTCCGGTCTCGACCGGCGCCTGCGTGGCGAGCTGCGCGAGCGCACGGTCGACACGCTGCGGGCCGCCGGCACCACCGCCCTCATCGTCACCCATGACGCGGAAGAGGCCATGGCCGTCGCCGACCAGCTGGCCCTGATGGATGGCGGTCGCGTGATACAGACCGGCGCGCCGGACGAGGTCTGGATGAGCCCGGTCTCCGCCACGGCGGCGAAACTGCTCGGTGATGTCGAGATTATTGAGGCAAGCGTCACCGGCGGTCAGGCCGAGACACCCTTTGGTCCCGTCGATGCCAATGGCTTCGAGGACGACCAGCCGGTCTCCGTGCTGATCCGTCCCCGCGCCTTCACACTGAGCCTCAAGCCCGAAGGCGAGTATACCATCACCCGCCGCCGCTCCGCCGGCCCTCACCTCACCCATCGCTTCGCCAGCGAGGCGGGCGAGTGGACCGCGCAAACGCCCGCCCCCTCTCCGATCCAGGAAGGTGATCGTGTCAGCGTCGAGCTGGATCCGGTCTATGTGCGGGTCGTGGCGGCGTAGGCTTACAACTGGACTCGTCCGTGGCAACTCGTATTGCAGGCCTTCCTAGATGGGACAGACAGAGTAAAAAGTTCTCTCGCGGGAATCGAAACGAAGCAGGAAGAACACTTTGCCGGTGATGCCGGCATCGAGGACTTCGTCAGCGATATCGCCCTGTACCGGAAAACAGGCGGCGACTATCTGATCGGAGCGTTGGAGATGGTCGCCAAGGTAAAGCGCATCACCACCAATCTCTCAAAAGTCACCAGCATTCGCCGCGACCAAGCCTCAGCGGGCGACGACAACAAGGTACGCAAGCCTCGCGCCGTCATCCGTGACCTCCGGCTGACCACAGCTTCAGCCGGGTGAAAGGTAGAAGCTCTAAAACATAGAAATAGTAATCACGTCTATATATTCGATCACGAGATAATCTTGGACTAAACCCTCATTAACGTGACCTTGAATTTCGCCCTATCATCTCACAACACAAAATATTATTGATCCCGCAAAGGTCTCAAATTATGCCTGTTACCTCAAATCAGCAGTGAGTGAGGGCCCCGGTGCAAAGTCCGCAAGGGTTTGCAGAAACCGGGATTGGGTAAGAATTGTCGAACACGACCGATCACTCTTATTTTGACACGTCGAGTCTTGCGCCCTCGGACCGGTTTTCCATCTGGCGAGAGGCGATCGACGTTTGTTTTGAGGTAAACCCTCATCGAAGCGGGCACACCCGTCCATTCAACGCATTCGTTGAAAGCTTTCTGCTGGAAGACATCGCGGTCAATCACTGCCGTCTCGGCGCGCAAGAATTCCGGCGCGACCCCGCCCGCATCGCCCGCGACGGGATTGACAATTATCAGCTGCATATCTTTTTGAACGGACATGCGGAGATGAAGTGTGCAGGCCGCGCCGTGGAAAGCGGAGCTGGCGATTTCGTGGTTCTTGATCAGGCCGAGGAATTCTATTCTTGGACGAGCAACTACGAGATCATTAACGCTTTCATTCCCCGCCGCCGGCTCGCGCCGCTCCTGCAGCGCCCGGACGCCACACACGGCCTCGTGTTCGATGGCCACTCTGGTGCTGGCATGCTTTTGAAAGAATTCCTGGTTTCCCTGTTCAAGGTCGCCCGGGACCTGCCGGATTGGCAGATCTCCGAGACGGCGAAGACGCTGGTCAATCTTGCCGCGATGGCGCTGAACGGCGCACAGATCGATCTACAAAACCCGCCCAAGGTATATAATCGCAGCATTCTGATGCGCGCTCAAATATTCATGAAAGAACACCTACACAATCCAGACCTTTCAGTGTCGCATATTTCAGCGCACCTGAGCGTTTCCCGCTCGAAACTATACGAGCTGTTCAGGGAGTTCGGAGGCGTGAAGGCCTATCTGCGCGAGCTTCGACTCAGGCGCGCTTTTTCTGAGCTCGCAGCTTTTAGCGGACAACCAAAGAGCATTTCCCATTTGGCGTTCACGCTCGGCTTCTCCGATCCGGCAGTCTTTTCGCGCCAATTCAAGTTCCGCTTTGGTATCAGCCCGACCGAAGCACGCTCGGAATCGCAGACAGCGAATGATGGCCGGGCGCTTTCCAACCGCGTTGGTGATGTCAAATATGCGGACTGGATCCGGCAGATTGCGTGAAGCGTTTCACCGCCATTCTGGACACGGTGCAATGCGATTATGCACGAGCGATCATTAACACGGCTTTGCGATAACACTTAACTGACCCGCATGGCTATGTTGTCGTCCAGACAGCACAGAACCTGAGTAGCGATTGGTATTGGCCCCAATATCAATGCTGAGCTGTCGGTCTCTCGTGTGTCCCTGCTCCAGTATTGGCGGTCAACTAAAAATTGGGCGTATTCAGCTCGCGTAGAACAGGTTTTCGCTGCGAAGCCTTTGATTTGTTCGCGGGCGTAAACGCTTGTTGTTCAAGAGGGGGACGTCCAGTGAGGAACGGTTTCAGAAAAACGAGTAATCATCCGATTGTTTACTTGTTTATGGTCATATTAATCGGGAGCATGAGCGCCATAGGGCATACTGGCGCGTCGCTGGCGCAGGCTGTTGAGGATTTCTCTGGCGAAACACCCGGCGCGAAGGGCGATAGCTTCACGAATGATGAAAACACATTATCGTTCGGCGCGTCCGGCGGCAGCATCGAAGTCATTGCTGGGTCCTTGCGAATGCAAAGATCGACCGGATCCAGTTCCATTACTGCGCTGGGCGGCAATGAGATTACTCAATTCACCCTGACAAATTTTACTGCGACTTCAGGCACCACATCGATTTCATACGGGAATCCGGGCATAATTGGCTCAGAGGCGCCTGATCCCGGGAATGGCGTCTACACGCCACCGGCAGGAACGACCGTTCTTTACATTAGCGGAACAGCTCCAAACGGACTGGCCCATAGTTTTGATATTGATGACATCCAATACAGCGGTGGCGATACGACCTCACCGGACGTGTCGCTTAGCTCCGTCGCGGTTGGCCCCGTACACGGCGACTTCACGATCACGGTGACCTTCTCTGAGGCCGTGAATGGCTTCACGCTGGGGGAGATCGATGTCGGAAATGGTACCGCGTCAAACTTCACCGGATCAGATGGCGACACAGTCTATACGGCCACGATTTCGCCGGTTGGCACCGGGCCGGTTACCATTGATGTTGCGGCAGGCGTAGCGAGTGACGCGGCAAATAATCTCAGCCTCGCCGCGACCCAGTTTTCTATCCAGGCAGACGCGTCCGCCGCCCTGGTTTCGCTTGACGCCGCATCAGACCTCTCTGGCCAGGTGCTGGCAACGGAGGCCTCCAGCACTTTAATCGGCAACCTCGTACTTGATTTCGGTCTTTCCGACAGGTTCGTGCAGATGGGCGCTGGCGGCGAGGTCGACCTGCTCATCACACTGTCCAACGCGGTATTTGACCAACCTGTGAACACGGGCGATTTCAGCCAGGCAACCGATCCGGACTGCGCCTTTCAAATCGCGTCTGGCGGTGGGGCACGCGGCTCCTCGATTGGTTTCGTTTCCACCGGTCAAGTCAACGCCTGCAGCGGATTTGACGCCAATGACGGCTCAATCCTGCTGCCGATCGAGGTGGTAAGCAACGGCGATCCGGTAAGCGTTGAGGTGACCCTTACTCCGACGAATGATGCGGGCTCCTATGCCGGCGACAGTGAGACTCTTGAGGTGTTGACCTTCGCCGGGTTTGTCTCCTTCGCGATCGACTTCGACGCTGCGGCCGACCCACCGGTTGGTCAGTTCGACAGCAATGGCGACGCCCTGCAGGGCACAGGCCAGATCGCGCGGATCGCGACAGTGCGCGATGGCAATGTGGACGAAACCACGATCGGGGGTGGCGGCGCCTCGGCTGACAGCGCCGACGACGTGCTGGCATCGGCTGACGTAATCATCACCTTCCCGGCCGGCGCGACCGGGATTGGCGGCGTAGCGGTCTCGGGGGCCGGAGCGTGCACGCCAGGAGGCGGAGCGAGTGCGAACGTGTTCACATGCCCGGCGACGGGCGCGGAGGTGGACGCCTTTGACGGCGCCACGGACGGGCTGGTTACGATCACGGCCGACGCCGACAACCAAACCGTCATCACGCCGCAAACGCCGACGGTCACGCTTGAACTGGTCGCGGATGCCGGGTTTACGGCGAGCGCGGTCGCAGACACCGACGCCGCGCCGCTCTCACGGGACGACGGGCTGGAGACCACCGCCATCACCCATGGCGACTTCGCCTGGGTTAACCTGCGCGAGAGTGGCGGGGTCACGAGCCGATTCCGTATTACCGGAATCGCTTCCGGACTGGACACGCTGGCAGGTGAAGGCATTCAGGTCACAGTCAGACGAACGACTGGCCCGATACCGACCGCGACAGCACTCATACCCGACGTATCGCTGGTCGAGGGTGCGAACGGGACCTGGACGGCAACATTCTCAAGCACGGACCTGGCAGCCGCTCTTGGCACCACCGGCCTCAACGTCAATGGTGACATTACCCTCGCCCTGATCCACGACGACACGGTCAACCATGCCGGAGCCCGGGCGCTGCGTCTGCTTACCCGCAACGGACATGTCACCGGCACCGGGTTCGATCAGTAGCTGTTCGGCTTGCAATCCAGCGCGGTCCGGCACCAGGCCGGGCCGCCTGGCGCCGCCTGACTGAAAAGCCGAACGGGCGCGGAGCATTCCTGCAGGCGGTTACGGTCCGGCTGGACGACCCCGGCAATGACACTTGCGGAACGAATGCGCACCCAACGACAAAACGCCCCCGCCGATCGGCGGGGGCGTTTCGCATTCGGCTTGTGCAGCGCAGCTTGCCTAGGCAGCCTTGCCCAGCTTGGCGGCGCGCTTTTCCTCGATGCGCTGACGGGCGATCTCGTCGGCGATGAGGTTGGACGGGCGGCCTTCACTTTCCGACTGGTCGAGGATCTCGCCCAGCGTCTTCTCGAGACCGATCAACTTGCCCTTCACCCATTCCGGATTGAAGTCGCCGGCAATCTCGCCCATCACATTGATGATGCCGCCGGCATTGAGCACATAGTCCGGCGCGTAGACCTTGCCGCGCTTGAGGATTTCCGCCCCCATTTCGCGCGTGGCGAGCTGGTTGTTGGCAGCACCGGCGATGATCTTCGCCTTGATGCGGTCAATCGTGTCCGGATTGATCACCGAGCCCAGCGCACAGGGTGCGAAGACATCAACATCGAGGTCGTAGATGTCGTCGAGGCCGACAATGGTGGCCCCATGCTCGGCCTTGAGACGCTCGAGACCGTCCTGGTTGATATCGGTGATGAAGAGCTCGGCCCCGGCCTTGGCCAGATGGCCGGCCAGATAGGCGCCGACATGACCGGCGGCGCCCTGGATGGCGACCTTGACGCCGGACATGTCCGACTTGCCCAGGCCACGCTCGACACAGACCTTCATGCCGCGGAACACGCCCTCGGCGGTCACCGGCGACGGGTCACCCGAGGCGTCCTTGCCTTCCGGCAGGCCGACCACATGCTCGGTCGAGGCGCGCACGGCCATCATGTCGTCCGGGCTGACGCCGACATCCTCGGCCGTGATGTACATGCCATTCAGGCTGGCCACGGCGCGACCGAAGGCCTCGAACAGGGCCTTGCGGTCGAAGGAGCCTTCCGGCTTCATGATCACGGACTTGCCGCCACCGATCGGCAGGTCGGCCATGATATTCTTGTAGCTCATCCCCTGGGACAGGCGCAGCACGTCCTGGAGCGCAGCCTCCGAATTGGGATAAGACCACATGCGGCAGCCACCGCAGGCCGGACCGCTGACCGTGGTGTGGACACCGATAATGGCTTTCAGCCCGGTGACTTCATCGGTCGCGAAAAGAATTCTCTCGTGATTGTCGAAAGACGGATGCTCGAGAACGCTCATAGGCAGCAAACCCTTTTGTTCAGCTGAGACGGCCACCGCTGACGGAGCCGCGATTTCGGGCGCCGGAATACCGCTTCGCGGCCCAACACACAAGCGCTCGAAAACACCCCGAAACGGGTTTACGGTAACAATTCTTTCATGCGGCACCGCAGCATCGGGAGAATTATTACCTCGAACCAGGGGTTTTTGCGCAACCAGGCACTATTCCGCCATGACGGATGGGGGAGCGGGAGAAAATCAGGCCCGTAATCGGCCGCATGGCGCACGGTTTCGGTCAGCGTCTTGTGCGCCTGCGAACCCAGCCAGAAGCGCTGGGCATACTGCCCGACCAGCAGGGTCAAGCGGATATTGGGCAGGGCCTCGCGCACCTGATTTTGCCAGAGTGGCGCACATTCGCGACGCGGCGGCAGATCGCCGCCCCTGGCGTCCAGACCGGGGAAACAGAAGCCCATCGGCGCGATGGCCAGCTTGGCCGGGTCGTAGAAATCCGCCTCATCGATCTGCAGCCAGGCGCGCAGCCGGTCGCCGGACGGGTCGGTGAAGGGTTTCCCGGAGGCATGTACACGCGTGCCCGGCGCCTGACCGACCAGCAGGATGCGGGCGTCGGGATGCGCCTGGATGACCGGGCGCGGCACATGCGGCATGGCCTCGGCGCAGACCCGGCAGGCGCGGATCTCCGCCAGCAGCGCGTCGAGATCAGGCGCGGCCAATCCGCCAGACACCCTTGAAAGTCTCGGGATCCTCGACCGGCTTGCCCTTGCGCAAAATGGTCACCTTGCCGGCCTTGGCGAGACGAATGGCGGCCTGCCGGACATGACCGAATTTGCGATTGAAGCGCTCCGGGTCCACCGCCTTGGCGACATCGGCGGGCGAGATGGAGCGGTTCTCCGGGGCGGCCGCAACGAGGCGGAGGATGGCGTCCTCGATCGGATCGGGATCGGTGAGCTCGGTTTCGGGTTTCTCGGTCATACAGGTTCAGCCATGATGTTGCTTGGGCGGCAGTGAATAGGTCGCGCTGGCCTGGGCGATCAAGTCATCCGAGCCGCCCGCCTTGATATCACAATCGGTGACCGCCAGTCGCGAGCCCAGTTTCAGCAGGCGGCAATGGCCGGTCACCGGTCCCGGCGGCGCCTTGCGCAGGAAATTGATGTTGAGATTTGTGGTGACGGCCAGCGCCTGCCTGCCGACATGGCCGAGGATCACCGCATAGGCGGCGAAATCCGCCAGGGTGAAGAGCGTCGGACCGGACACCGTCCCGCCCGGACGCAGATGCGCGGTCTGGGCCTCGGCACTTACAATGGCCCGGCCGGGCTCGATCCGCTCAATTCCGAACTTGATCCCGCCCTGATTCCATTGCGGAAAGACCTCGTCGAGATAGGCCGCGACCGCCGCAGCTTCCATGTGAACCGTCAAACTCATCGTGTCCGCTTTCCTCCCGAGCGCTGCAGACGAAAGCTTTGCCGCCGCCGCGCCGTGCGGCAAGTTGCGGACACAGCCGCCAGCCAGACGGGACCCAGCATGCGCCGCGACCACCGCCCCTATTGGATGCACCGTTTCTGGGAGCAGTTCGAGAATGCCTGGGCCGGCCATTTCCTGGCCCCGCACTTCGCCGGGCTCGGCCGCAACCCCAAGATCGTCCTGCCCTGGGCGGTCGAGGTCTTCGGGCCCAATATCACCGCCGGTGACCATCTCCACATCATCGCCAACAAGCATGACCCGGTCCGCCTCACCGTCTGGTCACCGCAGACCCAGGCCGGGCGGATCAGCCTGGGCGATCATGTCTTCCTGGCGCCGGGCACGCGCATCCTCGCCGCCGGCGAGATCGAGATCGGCGATGCCGCCCTGATCGCCAACAAGGTCACGATCACCGATTGCGACTGGCATTCCATCCATGACCGCGTCGATCCGCAGCCGGAATTCAAACCGGTCAGGCTGGGCAAAAATGTCTGGATCGGCGATGGTGCCTTTGTCGGCAAGGGTGTCACCATTGGCGAAAGTTCCGTCGTCGGCGCCCGCTCGGTGGTCACGAAGGATGTCGAGCCCTGGACCATCGTCGCGGGCAATCCGGCCAAGGTGATCAAACGCATCGACCCCGACGCCCCGATGAAAACCCGCTCCGACCTGTTCGCCGACGCCGAAGGTCTCGACCGTTTCATGGACACAGCCTACCGGCAGTCACTGGCGGGGAATTCGACGATTGGCTGGCTGAGGAGTCGGCTCTGGCCGGCGCGGGGGGATTGAAGTGGAGCAGGTCCTCGCCCTTGATGGGCGAGGTGGATCGCCGCCCGGCGGCGAGACGGAGTGGGTGATCGAAGGTGGATGCCGGAACGCTGACGCGTTTTACCCCTTCCGACCCGGATTCAATCCGGGCCACCTTCCCCATCAAGGGGAAGGACCTCTACCGAGCCAATCCACTTTTCCCGGAGGCGCGGGGCTTCGGCCGGGAAAAATGATGAAGGTGGGGTTGGCAAGGCGCGCGCGAGCGCAAACCCGTCCATACATCCCTTGCCGGGACGAAGCCGTATCCGGGCCTTGAGCTCAAGGGTGAAACCGCGAAGCGGCGCTGACGCGCCCTTGACCTCAAGACCCGGATACGGCGCACTGGCTGACAAGGAATGTAAGGAGCGCTCCGCGCCGTGCGCGTTCCTTCACCTCCCCGCCCCTACCCGAACAAACCCTGCGGCAGCACCCCGATCGCTGCGCCGGTCATCAGCGTCGCCAGCGTGCCGGAGATCAGCGCTTTCGGGGCCAGCTGGAGAATGTCCTCACGCCTTGAAGGCGCAATCGCAACCAGGCCGCCGGTCAAAATCCCGACACTGGAGAAATTCGCGAAACCGCACAGGGCGTAGGTCATGATCAGGCTGGTGCGCGGGGAGAGCTCGTCGCCGATCTGGGCCAGGCGGTCATAGGCATAGACCTCGTTGAGCGCCGTCTTGAGACCCATCAGGGAGCCGGCCTGGGTCGCTTCCGACCACGGGACACCAGCCAGCCAGACAATGGGGGCGAAGAGCCAGCCCAGGATGCGGTCGACCGACAGGGCGGCGCCGAACACGTCGGGGAAGAGGCCCAGCATGACGTTGAGCAAGGCGACCAGCGCGGTGAAGACCAGCAGCATGAAAATGATGTTGAAATAAAGCCGCATCCCGTCCGAAACGCCGGTCGTGAGCGCGTCCATGGAGGAATGATAGATCTGGGTCGGCACCTTCTCCTTAGCCTCAGCCTCCGGCGTCATGGCTTCGGCGGGCATCATCAGGCGCGACAGGAGGACGGCGGCGGGCACCGAGATCAGCGAGGCAGTGAAGATATGGCCGGCCGCGCCGTCTATAATGCCGGAGAGCTGGGAGACATAGAGCGCCATCACCGAGCCGGCGACGGTGGAAAAACCGACCGTCATGATCAGGAAGAGGTCAGAGCGGCTCATATCGGGCAGGCGCGGCCGGATCAGGACCGGGCTTTCTGTCATGCCGAGAAAGATATTGGCCGCGGCGCCGAGACTGGCCGAGCCGGACAGGTTGAGCAGGCGTTGAAAAGCAAAGGCAAAGCCGCGCACCAGGACTTCAAGGATACGCCAGCGCCACAACAGCGCCGACAGGGCCGAGAGCACGATGACCATGGGCAGGGCCTGGAAGGCGAAGAGGAAGGTACCGCCAGCCGCGTCCGGATTGATCTCGAAGGGCATGACGCCGCCAGCCAGATAGCCGAAGACGAATTGCGCGCCCTCATTGGTCACCTCCTGAAGCACCGCGACCACACCGGTCAGCGATTGCAGGAAGGCGCGAAACGGTGCGACCGTGTACAGCAGTGTGGCGATGATCAGCTGCAGGCCGATGGCCCCGCCCAGCAGGATGAAGGGGAAGCGTTTGCGCGGTCCCAATAGCCAGGCGATGCCGGCAAGAAGGAACAGGCCCGCAAAGCTGCGGCCTTGCAGCAAAAGATCATCCATGAAAGTCCCCGCCGGTCAAAGCGGGACCATATTCCGCACGACCCCGCGGCTGCAAGCACTTGCCTCAACGCCCGGCCCGCGAAATGCTGCAGCGCATGACGTCAACGCCCCTCAAACCGCCGATCAGGACGCCCTGCGTACAGGTCTGTTTCGTCGATCCCAAAGCGCAATTATGTGTCGGCTGTTTCCGCACAATGGAAGAATTGGGGCGCTGGACGCGCTATAGTGACGCCGAACGCGAGACCATCATGACCGCCCTGCCCGAGCGCGAAGCCGCGTACAAGGCGGCCAAGCCGGTTCAGCAGGGATAACAAGAGATGCGCGCCCTCATCATCCGTTTAGCCCTGCCTGCCCTCGCCCTTGGCATCGCCCTGATCGGGCTGCGCCTGATCAGCTGGCCGCTCTGGACCGACGTCGAACCTATGGTGCGCACGCTCTATATCGCGATCGCGCTCGCTCTGCTGGCCCTGGCCCTTCTGGGTTCCGCCGTGGCGCCAGACGGCGCGCGGCATCGCAACCTCCTCGCCTGGCTCTCCATCGGTGTCGCGGCCGGCGGGGTCGCGATCCTGGATCGTGACTATACCCAGCTGGAGCATCAGCGCGTCTGGGGCGTGGCCGCGATGGATGGCGAGACGCGCCCACTCCGAGGTGGCAATGGCGTGCAATTGGCCGACGGTTCGCTGGTTCTGGAACGCCATTTCGACGGTCATTTCTACATCGACAGCGAAATCAATGGCGCGCCGGTCCAATTCCTGATCGATACCGGCGCGACCGGCGTGGCGCTGACGCTGGACGATGCCCGCCGCATCGGCATCCGTACTGACACGCTGGACTTCAACATCCGCACCTCGACCGCTGCCGGTCCGTCGATGGCCGCGCTGGTCACCATCCCGGCGCTTGTCCTGCCCGGACGCACATTCGAGAACCACCCGGCCCTGGTGATGAGCGGCGGCGAACGTTCCCTGCTCGGCATGTCTGTGCTGGGCGAGTTCGACGCGGTGGAGATGCGCCGCGACCAGCTGGTCCTTCGACCCTAGGTCAGCCGGCAGCGTTGGCCAGCCAGGCTTCGCGCACCAGCATGACGCCGACCACAACCAGACCGATCGCAAAGCACCGCTTGAGTGTTTTTTCCGGCAGGGCGTGAGCCAGCCTGGCGCCCAGCGGCGCAACAAAAAAGGCCGAACCGGCGAGCAGGGCGAAACCGGGCAGATTCACATAGCCCAGCGAGTACGGCACGATCACCTCACCCCAACCATTGACGATGAAGCCGACCGCGCCTGGCAAGCCGATGGCGACACCAAAACCGGCAGCCGTTGCAACCGCCTTGTGGATCGGCTTGCCGCACAGCGTCATCAAGGTGACGCCGAACACACCACCGCCAATGCCCATGAGGGCCGAGAGAATACCGATCAGACCACCCAGGCCCCAGCGCAGCGGCCCGGACGGCAGCGTGTCCGCAAGGCGCCAGTCCGGTCGGCCGAAAAAGAATTGGGCCGACAGAAGCACCGCCATCACGCCGAACAGGCCGGTCAGGAAATTGCCGGGCAGCATGTGAGCAATGCGCGAGCCGATCAGTGTGCCGATCACGATCCAAGGCGCCCACGCCTTGAGAACGGGAAAATCGACCGCATCCCGTTTGGCATGCGAGGAGACGGATCGCATCGAAGTGGCAATGATCACGGCCAGCGAGGTCCCGACCGCGACCTGCATGATGCGCGGATCGTCATAGCCGAGGAATTGAAAGGCGTAATACATGGCCGGGACCATCACGACGCCGCCGCCAATGCCGAACAGGCCGGCGATCAGTCCGGCAAAGGCGCCCGTGGCCGCCATCGCCAGGACCAGAATCCAGATTTCGGTCATTCAGGCCGCCTCATCTCGCGGCGACACGACCGCCTGGGCTTCGTCAAGCACGTCAAGGCCGGCACCGGCGCGCGGCGCTTTTTCCGACAGGATACGACGCCATTGGCGCGCACCCGGCTCGCCGGCATAAAGGCCGAGCATGTGCCGCGTGACATCGTGAAGGCGCCCGCCCGCGTCCAGATGGGCCGCGATATAGGGCCGATAGGCTTCCAGCGCCTGCGAGCGCGTCGCGACCGGATCTGCCTCTGAGAAAATCTGTGAGTCGACCCGGGCGAGAATCCAGGGTGTGTGATAGGCGGCGCGGCCGATCATGGCGCCATCCAGCGCCTCGGCCTCGGCGAGGGCGTGATCAAGGTCGGCCAACCCGCCATTGAGGATGATTTCCAGCTCGGGCCGCTCGGCCTTGAGGCGGCGTACCAGATCATAGTCGAGCGGCGGCACGGAGCGGTTTTCCTTCGGGCTCAGGCCTTTCAACCAGGCTTTTCGGGCATGCACGGCGAAACTGGTCACGCCACGCGCAGCGACCGTGTCGACCAGGGTGAAGAGCGCCTCTTCGGGTTCCTGGTCATCGACACCGATCCGGCATTTCACCGTAACCGGGATTGTGACCGCCTCACCCATGGCCGCGACGCAATCCGCGACCAGCTCCGGCTCCTGCATCAGACAGGCCCCGAAACGGCCCGACTGGACCCGGTCGGACGGGCAGCCGACATTGAGGTTGACCTCGCAATAACCGAAGCTTTCGGCAGTCTTCGCTGCTGCGGCCAGTTCATCCGGATCGGACCCGCCCAGCTGGATCGCAACCGGATGTTCGCGCGCGCTGAACCCGATCAGGCGATCCGTGTCGCCATGAATGATCGCCTTGTCGACCGCCATTTCGGTATAGAGCAATGCCCGTCGCGACAGGACACGGTGGAAGGCCCGGCAATGCCGGTCGGTCCAGTCCATCATCGGTGCCACGGAGAGGCGGCGGGAAAAAGGCATCTTGGCGTTCATGACCGGCGACATAGCGTGTGCGCGCGCTTGTCGCAACGCAGCACACGCGCCCGGAGCGTCGATCTTTCAAATCCGACCTGTTCCGTTCACCCGGTTTAAACGGGACTGTGTTTGTGTGAGGGCGGCGAGGGAGAAGCGGACATGGCCAAGGCAGTCTTTCACAAGCATCAGCGGGTCTTTGTCGGCCCGGTCGGGACCTGGGCGCTGGTCGAGCAGGTCAAGCCGCAGTGGGTGAAGGATGTCGAAGAGCCGATCCGGGTCGCTTATGATTGCGGTCTTGGACGCGATTTCACCGCCGAGGAGCTGTCGGCCGAACAGGCCGATCATGTCGAGGCCGGTCATTGGCGCGTCCTTCGGGCCAAGAATAAATGGCAGACCATTGAGGACTGTGCCGGGCATCCCTTCCCCGGCACTTTCCCCGTCGTGGTCACCGAGGCGATGGATTGGGGTGGCTGGCGGGTGCCGGCGGCGGAGTATGACCGCGATCCGCACCGCATTGAGGCCCAGGCCCGCCTGCTCGCGAACAGCCCGCGCCTGCTGGAAATTGCAGAGCATCTGGCAGCCCTGGCTGGCGAAGATGGTGAATTACCACCCGCACTGGCCGAGCTTTCGCGCCGCGCCGAGAGCGTTCTGAAAGACGTGAACACCAAGCCTGCCAAGCGTGATGGCCGCTCCGAGTCGCGCGCAGCCTGATTTACCTGAAATTTTAAGGGCGTTCTAACGATTGCCGGACGAAAATCATCGGTCTGTGCACACGATTGGATTGCCCATGTCGCTGGTCGAACAACGCAACCGCTTTCTCTCCTTCGCCTTTGCTTCGGCAGACATACTCATCGAGACCGACCCCAAAGGGCGTGTCACCTATGCGGCCGGCGCCGTTGCCGCGCTGGGTGAACCGACCCTCGCCGGAACCGGAGAAGAGCTGGCCAGGCGTTTTGACCGGACGTCCAGGCCGGTCTTCCAGGCCATCATGCATCGGCTCAAGCCGGGACGCCGCCTGGGGCCGGTCCGGGTGGCCGTGGGGGGGCGCGAATGCCGCCTGTCCGGCTGGATGCTGGGCGATGACGAGCGCATTCGCTGGAGCCTGTCCTACGAAGCCATGCACGCGCCGGACGAGCTTGACCCGCAAGCCTTCGAACGCGCGGCCGAAAACGCCATCGCGAAAGCCCGTTCTGCCGGCCTCGACATGGCGATGTCGGTCCTGCGTGTGGTCACAGAGGATACCCTGGACCGTCTCATCGGACCGGATCGTGCCGCAGCGGTCCACCAGTCCATCGCGGCGTCCTGTGCGCTCGCTGTCGGCGATGATGGCGTCGCGCGGCAGGTTGACGAGGAGCGGACGGCGCTGATTCATGGCCGGTCAGTCGAGCTTGATCTGCTCAAGACAGAGATTGAGGGCGCCCTCGCCGATGCCGGCCTGCACAACGCACAGGTTCAGATCGACTCGGTTTGCGACGCGCCCAACATCGAGCCGGGCATCGCCGTGCAGGCCTTCCTCCATGCCGTCAATGAGGCCGCCCAGTGTGACCGGGTTCTGGATATTGTCAGCCTGCAGGAAACCGCCGAGGTCATGATGCGCGAAAATGAGCGGCGCATGGCCGAATTGCGGACCACAATTGCGGGCCGTGTGATCGAACCTCACGCCCAGCCCGTGGTCGATCTGGCAACCGGTGAGATCCACCACTACGAGCTCTTGCTGCGCCTGCCGGGCGGCAGGCCGGTCCAGGACAGTGTCGGCTTTGCCGAGAGCACCGGACTGATCTACGAAATCGACACCGCGATGGTGGATATCGCCGCGAGCTTTTTGCGCGATGATTTCGATCGCCCCTCCCTGGCCGTCAATCTCTCCGGCAAATCACTGACCAACATGGCCTGGGGCAAGCGCTTCCTGGCCCAGCTGGCCGATCTGAAGATTGATCGCAAACGGCTGAGTTTCGAGCTCACCGAAACCGCCGCCGTGAACAATATCAAGGCCGCCAACGCCATTATCCAGAAAATCCGCGAACGGGGCCACGAGGTCTGCCTGGATGATTTCGGCGCAGGCTCGGCCGGCTTCCACTATCTGCGCGATTTCCCGGCCGATGTGGTGAAGATCGACGGTTCCTATATCAAGCGTTTCGAGCAATCGAAACGGGATGCGACATTGCTGAAAGGCATGATCAATATCTGCCGCAGTGTGGGCGCCGCCACGGTCGCCGAAATGATCGAAACCGAGGCCCAGGCCAAGGCGCTCAAGAGCTTCGGTGTGACTTACGGCCAGGGTTACTATTTCGGTAAGCCTGTGCCGCTAAGCTCGCTGAAGGATATGAAGAAGAAGGCCTCGCGCGCGGCGTGAGGCGTTGAGGTAGGCAGCCATGGCCGCAGATTTCAGCCGTGTACGAGTCCTGATCGTCGACGATAACGGCTATATGCTGACGATCCTGCGCACCATCCTGCACGGGTTTGGAATCAAGCAGATTTTCGAGTCCAAAGACCCGGCCGATGCGTTTGACCTGGTGCGATCCGATTCCGTCGACATTATCATCACCGACTATCAGATGGAAATCCTGGATGGTCTCGACTTCGTGCGCCTGGTGCGCACCGCCGATGACAGTCCGAACCCACTCGTCCCGATCATCATGCTCAGCGCCTATTCGGAGAAGTCCAAAGTGATGCTGGCGCGCGATGCCGGGGTCACGGAATTCTGCTGCAAGCCGGTCACGGCGAAGGAAATGTTCTCCAAGATCGCCTCGGTGATCAATGAGCCGCGCCCCTTCATCCGCAACAGGAATTATTTTGGTCCGGACCGACGTCGTGCCAATCCCGATGGCGGCACCTATAAGGGGCCGGAACGCCGCAAGGCGCGCCAGAAAGTCGGCGCCGATATCGAGGCAACCGGCGATGCCCCGCCTTCCGGCGAAGGCTGAGCCAAAAGACAAATGAAAGCCCGCGTTGTTCGGTCGACACAGACCGCGAACGCACCTTAGTTTGAGACCATGAATCAGATGCGGTTCGATCACCGCTCGTCCGGGTCCGCCAAGGGCCGGGACAGGGCGTCGAACTCCCCGTCACGGGGATCGCATCGTCACGCCCGCGATCCGGACGAAACACCCCGCAAATCACGCCGCAGCAGTGGTGCGATGTGGATCATTCTGGCGATGGTGCTCTTCACCCTCGCCTATGGCGGCATCCTGCTGGTCAAGATCCAGCAGGAGCGCGAGATCCTGATCACCGAGGCCGAGCGATCTCAGGCCAATGCCGCCGGCTATCTCGCCGAACGCGTCACCGCCCGTATCGCCGAAGCTCGCTACGCCCTGGCCTTTGCCGCCGCTGATTTGCGCAATGCTACCGGAAGCGAGGTTGAAAGCCTGGCCAATGCGCGCCTGGCCGCTATTGCTGAGTCCGACCTCGTCGCTGACGTCGCCCTCCTTCTGCCGGGCGGACAGGTCATCGCCGATGGCGAAGCCGTCGAAAACCTGCGAGATCTGGCCGGCGCCGCACTCGATGCGCAATCGGGCCTGACAGCCCAGGTCAATGGCAATCAGGCCTTTCTTGTGCTCGCCGTCCCGACCCCGCTGAGCGATGGCACGGTCGGCGCCTTTGTGGCGCGGCTGAGTGCCGAGACCGCGCTGCCGGACTGGGGCGATGATCGCGTCGTGGCGCTCGCCGATGCCGATGGCAGCATGCTGGCGATACGCCCGCGCATGCCCAGCGCGCGCGCCGGCACGCAGCTGGCCGAACGTTTCGGCCTGCAGCCTGCCTTCATCGATACGCTGGCAAGCGGCGGCGGCGGCGCCACATCCGATGCGCGCTTTGGCGAGGAACGCGTGACTTTCGCGGTCGCCCCGATTTCCGGCACCGAGCTGCGCGTCTATGCACTGGGCGCCATGCGCATCAACCAGAATGCCTGGTACCGGACGATTTCCTTCTACGGCCTGATGTTCATCGCCCCGATCTTCGTGGCACTTGGCCTGTGCGCCCTGGTTTTCATGCAGATGGGTCGCCTGCGCTCGACCCGGCAGATGCTGGAGGACAATGAACAGCGTTTCCGGGTCGCCATCGAAGGCGCGCGCTGCGGTGTCTGGGACTGGAATCCGGAAGCCGACACGGTCTTCATTACCGACTCGCTGGCCCGTATCTTGGGGCTGGAAGCGGCGACCGAATGCACCGGCCAGCAATTCCTGCAGCTCTTCTCCAAGCCGGACCGCGAGCGCTTGCGTGCCGCAATGCGCGGCGCACCGGCCGGCGCCGAAGTCGATCATGAAGTCCTCGCCGCCCGCTCACCCGTCTGGCTGCAAATGCGCGGCCGCATCCTGCCCGGTGGAGAAGCCAGCCATACCCGGATTGTCGGCGTCGCCATCGATGTGACGGATCGCAAGGGTGCCCAGGCCCGCGTCGCTGCGGCTGAAAGCCGCCTGCGCGCCGCCCTCGAATCGATGTCGGAAAGCTTTGTGCTCTGGGACAGCCGCCAGCGGCTCGTCCTGTGGAATCGCAAATTCCGGGACTTGTTCGATTTTGCCGAAGGCATGCTCAAGCCGGGCATGAGCTATGATGCGGTCGAGCAAGCGGCCTCGCGGGCGATCAAGACCGTGCATGGCGGAACCGAGGGCAAGGCAGCCTATGAGATCGAGCTCTCGAACGGTCGCTGGTTGCACTATTCCGACCGCCCGACTGCCGATGGCGGCCTGGTGTCGGTGGGCGCCGACATTACCGACCTCAAACATCATGAAGCCGCCCTCACCGAGAATGAGAGCCAGCTCCGCAAGACGGTCGACGACGTCAAGCGCTCCCAGGCCCGCATCGCTGACCTGGCCCGAAAGTATGAAGAAGAGAAGATCCGGGCCGAGGAAGCCAATCGCTCCAAGTCCGAATTCCTCGCTAATATGAGCCACGAGCTGCGTACGCCGCTCAACGCCATCAACGGCTTCTCCGAAATCATGATGCAGGAAATGTTCGGCCCGCTCGGCGATGATCGCTATGTCGGCTACATGAAGGACATCCTGTCCTCGGGCAAACATCTGCTGGAACTGATCAATGACATTCTCGACATGTCCAAGATCGAGGCCGGCAAGATGCAGCTCCAGCCCGAGCCGACCGATGCCAGCGAGCTCGTCGAGCAGAGCATTCGCATCGTCCGTGGCCGTGCCGAGGAGAAACGTCTCCAGCTGCGTGCCGATGTCTCCGACCTGCCCGAAATCGAGGTTGATCCGCGCGCCTTCAAGCAGATCATGATCAATCTGGTCTCCAACGCGGTGAAATTCACGCCGGAAGGTGGCCGGGTCACGGTGCGCGGCTTCCTGTCCGGCCTCGGCGTCGCCTTTCAGGTCTCCGACACCGGCATCGGTATCGCCAAGGACGACCTGCCCCGTCTTGGCCGGCCCTTCGAACAGATCGAGAGCCAGCATTCCAAGAGCTTCCAGGGGTCCGGCCTCGGCCTCGCCCTGTCCAAATCCCTGATCGAGCTGCACGGCGGGACCCTGTCGATCGACTCGACCCTGGGCGAAGGCACCACCGTCTCGATCGTCCTGCCCATCAGCCAGGATCAACCCATCACACGCGATGCGAATGATGACGGCGCCGACGAGGCTGCCCTCGCAAACGCGCTGGAGCTGGACATGGACGATGCAGAAGCCGCGTTCGATGCGCATGCACCGCTCGGCCAGTCACCGGCACTGCCGATCGATGACGGTTTCGATGCCGATGATGAATTCGTCGATGGCGACAACCCGCCCCGCTTCGCGGCCGGTGAATAGACGCGGCTAGTCGCGCGTCGGCGGGCCGTCCTGCGGCCGACGATGACGATGTCCGTCCGGTGGCGGCCCTCGCCGCCCCATCCGCTCCCGGCCGGCCTGCAGGGCAGCGGTCCGGGTCTCGGCATCCAGATCTGCGACAACATCGAGGACGATGGCCTCGATCCGCGCCTCGACCTCGCGCTGGGTGTCGCGAAGCTGCGCCATCGCCGCGGCAACGGCCTCGGTGTCGAACTCTTCGGCCACAAGAAGCGCATCCAGTTCCCGGCGCGCCGCCCGCCCGTCCCGGGCCAGACCACGCATTTCGTCAAAGTCGGCCCGCAGGCGCTCGCGGGCTTCCTGGCGGCTGGCCTCCGGCAGGGCCTCCACAAAGCCGCGCAGGTCAAAACCGCCGCGCCCTGGACGATCGCCACGCGCATGGTGGCCGTCCGCCCCCGGCGCCCGCACACGCCACTCCGGACCGTCAGACGTGCTGTGAACCAGATAGCCGACAAGCGCGCCATTGATCAGCACCGAGCCGATCAGGGCGATAATCCAAGGAAGGCCCGGCCTCATGCGTCCTCTCCCAGCCACTCGACCCAGTCCTCTTCATAGCCTGTGAAGGCATCGGCATAGAGCACATCATCGGTGCTGTAATCGCCCGTGAGCGCGCCACTGGCAAATCCCAGGCAGACCCCCAGAAGGAGCGCAGCCGCCACCGCAGTCGGGGCCATCCAGCGCGAGGCTGCCGGCACAGGCAGTCCGGCCAGCAGTCGACGCTCGAGGAATGCATTGTCCCGCGCCGGTTCGGCCAGCTGATCGAGCAGATCATCCAGCGCGCTTTCCGCGCGCATCACGGCCCCGGCCTGCTCGGCGTGTGCGCGTGCAAAGGCCTCGGCCGCGGCGCGCTCATCAGCCGGCCAACGGGCCGGATCGGTGCCATAGGCTTCGAGAATCTGGAAAAAGCGGTGCTCAGTCATCATTCATCACCGTAGCGGGCATCGCCGCCCTCTTCATAACTGGCTATCAGATCGCGCGCATCGCCCAGGAGCAAGGCCTTGAGCTTGCGCCGACCGCGCGCCAGCAGGGATTCGAGCGCATCAACGCTGACCGACATGATCGCGGCCGCCTCGATATTGCTCAGCTCCTGGAAATGGACCAGTTCCAGGGCCTGGCGCTGCCGGTCCGGCAGCCGGGCCACCGCGTCAGCGACACGATGGCCGCTTTCTGCCTGTTCCATGCGCCGGTCCTGGCCGGGACTGGCATCCGCCTGTTCCGGCACAGAGTCCGTCAGGACTTCGCGCCGCTTGCGCAGACGGTCATAGCAGAGATTGAGGGCGATCCGACAGACCCAGCTGGAGACGCGGGCCTGCCCGGATTGCCAGCGGCCCGCGGCTTTCCAGATGCGCAGAAATGTTTCCTGGGCGATATCTTCGGCCTCCACGGCATCGCCCAAGGTGCGGCGGGCCAAGCCGAGAACCCGCGACAGATTGGCCGCCATCAGCTCGCGCGCCGCGTCACGGTCGCCCGCGCCGATACGCGCCATGAGCCTGTCTTCCGCAGCCCGGACATCGACCGGTGCCGATGTCGCGGATTGCGGCCGTTTGCGGACACGGCCGGACATGGGCCCGGCATCCGCCGGTTCATCTGTCGTCATGCCGTGCCCGTCAAACATCAGCGAAGCGGCTAGTTCCGCCACCAATGTCGGCGATCCTGTCGCCGTTCCACAGCGGCGTCCAGCTCGTCCGGCGTGATCACACCATCCTCATCGGTATCCAGCCGCGCGAAGATTCGGCTTTCGCTCTCCAAATATTCGGCCCGCGAAATGCGACCATCCTCGTCGGCATCCATATGCCGGCCCGGACCATCTCCGCCGCGCCCGCCACGGCGATGGCCACGACGTCCGCGGCGATCATCCTCATCGCCTTGTTCGGCGCGTGCAGCTTCATGGCGTGCCCGCAAGCGCTGGCGCACCGGCGAGGCATCTGCCTGGTCCAGATAACCGTCGGAATTGCGGTCCATCCAGGCGAACATCTCCGCCCGCAGGGCGTCGACTTCGGCGCGCGTGATGGAATTGTCGCCATCGGCATCGGCCGCACGCAGCGTCATCATGGCGCGATGCGCGCCACCACCGCCGGGCCCGCCATGGCGGTCAGCGCCATGATGGCGGCCACCGGGGCCCTGGGCCTGGGCGACGGCGCCGGCCAGCATCAAACAGGTGGAACCCATCAAAACAATCAATCGGGAAGTCTTCATGACATCATCCTTGTCGTTCAAAGCCTCGCTGTGAGTAGAACGACCGGGCGACGCCAATCCGTCGCAGCACACTTACATTTTTCCGATGCGACGCTCGAAGACCCGACGCACCTCGGCCATGCGGGTATCGAGTGCGGCTTCCAGCGCCTCGATCTTCCGACATCTACCCAGCTCGGCCAGGCGCGTGGCAAAGCCGGTACTGGCCTGGGCCGGGTCAAAACCGGAACCATGGGCGCAACGGATCATCTGCAAAACGCCCAGTTCCAGTTGAAGCGTCTCGGTCAGCAGCTTGACCTCGCCCGCGGGCAGGATGCCTGCCGCGCCAAGCGCGGCCAGTGCTTCGCTGGTCGAGGCCCGCAACACATCCTGCTTGCCGGCATGAATGAGTTGCAGCGTCTGGGCGATAAACTCGATGTCCTGCAACCCACCGGGCCGCGCCTTGAGGTCCCAGGCCGATTTCGGCGGCTTGGCTTCGGCCAGCTTGCGCCGCATCGCCAAGGCGTCATCCTTCACCCCCCTGGCATCGCGGGGTCGTTTCAGCGCGCGATCAAACGAGGCCTCCACCCGGCGCGCGAGCGAGCCGTCGCCGGCAATGATCCGCGCCCGGGTCAGCGCCATCATCTCCCAGGTCCAGGCTTCATGCGGATAATAACTGTCAAAGCGCGACAGCGAGACCGCGACCGGCCCGGCCTTGCCGGAGGGGCGCAATTGCATGTCGACCGTATAGAGTTCGCCCTCTTCGGTCGGCGCCGAAACGGCACTGATCAGGCGCGTGGCGAAGCGGCCGAACCAGGATGCCGCCGTCTCGTCCCCCTCATAGATGATCATGATATCGAGATCGCTGTCAGCGGCCAGCTCGCGGCCGCCCAGCTTGCCCATCCCCAGAATGACACCCTCGCCCGGCATGGCGCCATAGCGCCGCTCGGTCTCATCCTGGGCGGAACGCGCCATCGCGGCCAGGCTGGCATCGGCCATGGCCGAGAAAGCGGCGCCCGCAGTCTGCGCCGAAGCCGTGCCCTTGAGGATTTGCGTCCCGATCCGGAAGCGTTCCTCGCGGACCCGTCGACGCGCCGTGTTCAATTCCGACTCATAATCGCCGGCGCGGCTCAGCGCCTCACTGAGCATGGTCCGGAAACTGTCCGGCGCGTCCTGTTCCAGCGGTACCGAGAAGCGGTCATCCAGCATGGCATCGAGCAGGGCCGGTCGGCGGGCCAGGTCCGCCGCCAGACGCGGAGCCAGGGTGAGAATGCCGATCAGGTCGGCCGCCAGGCCCGGCTCATTGGACAAGAGCGAGAGCGGCTGCACGCCCATGGGCAGGTTTTCGAAGAATGCGGCAAAGCGGGTCATTGCCGCGTCGGGCTCTCCGGTCGCCGCCATGCGGTCGACCAGTTGCGGCGCGATACGGGCAAACAGGGTGCGGGCCCGGGTCGAGCGGACCGCCCGCACGCGTCCGGCAGCCCAGCCATTGAGCGTCGCCCAGACCGAGGCCGGCTGCGAAAAGCCCAGCGTCTCCAGCGTCGTGATGGTGTCCGGCGTCGGCTCCACCCCGGTGAGGATGAGTGAGCCAGCCTCCGATGCCAGCGCCTCATCATTTTCAAACTGATCGGAAAAATGCCCGTGCACGCGCTGAAGGCAGGCCTCCACGGCCGCTTCGAAATCGACGCACGCGGCAAAGCCGGACAGGGCAGCTAGGTCCGCCCGGGCGTCCGGGTCGATCGGCACGGTCTGGCTGGGTTCATCCTGGCGCATCTGGACGCGATGCTCCCAGCTGCGCAGGGCAAGATAGTCAGTTTTCAGAGCCTCTGCCGCATCGGCTTCAAGCGCGCCGACATCGCTCAACGCAACCAGAGCGGCCAGCGTCGCCGGAGTGCGCACGCGCTGATCTCGGCCGCCGAAAACGAGTTGCGGAATCTGGGCGCAGAACTCGATCTCGCGAATGCCGCCGCGGCCCAGTTTGAGATCATGACCGGCAGGCCGGATCTCGGCGCGGCGTCCCACGGTCTGAATTTGCCGGGCCAGGCCGCGGATATCATCGATCGCGGCATAGTCCAGCGAGCGCCGCCAGATGAAGGGCTGCATCTGCGCCAGAAAGTCCGCCGCCGCCACACGATCGCCGGCGCTGGCACGGGCCTTGATCCAGGCGGCGCGCTCCCAGGTCTGGCCGAGGCTTTCATAATAATGCAGCGCCGCATCGGTGGAGATGATGACCGGGGTCGCGCCGGGGTCGGGGCGCAGGCGCAGGTCGACGCGGAAGACATAGCCGTCCGCCGTGACATCCTGCAGCGACTTCACGACAGCCTGGATCAGGCGCGGCAAGCGCTTGCGCGGCTCCTCGCTCTCGGGCAGCGACAGAGCCTCGGCGTCATAGACCGCGACCAGATCAATGTCCGAGGAATAATTGAGATCACCCGTGCCCATCTTGCCCAGGGCGAGGATGATCACGCCTGGCAGGGGATTGTCCGGGTCCGTCACCGCATGCGCCCGGCCCTGCTCCGCCTGGAAGCGAACATGGGCGTGCAAGGCCGCCTGCAGGGCCGCATCCGCCAGCTCGGTCATGGCCCGCGTCACTGCGCGCACATCCCAGACTCCGGCCAGATCGGCCAGGGCGGTGACCAGATGGGCGTCGGATTTGGCCTGGCGGAGCGCGGTATCGAGCGCCGCGATATCGGGCGCCCCGGCCCCGGCGATGCGCAGATTGTCGATGGCCATGGCCATCAACCGATCCGGCGTCTCGCTGGCGCAGGCCATCAGCGTGTCCGGTCGGCGCTGGGCCAGTCGCGCGAGATAGGGCGCAGCGGTGAAGACCGTATCCAGAAAGCCGGCAACCGGCGCGATGGCCGCTTGCACGGTGTCCGGCAAGGCGGCCAGCACATGCCCCGCCTTGCCCGGCGCACGACCGGGCAGCGGCGCCAGGCCGGCGGGCAGTGTCGGAGTGAGCTCAGTAACCGTCTGCGTCATGGCGCGCAGGGTGGCGCGATCCGGGCCGGAGGTGAAGTCGCTGCAGCGCAAAAAAGGCGCGCGGCGGCTAGGCCTTGTCAGATGGTGCCTTGGGGAAGCAGAGCGAGGCGCGCAGGCCGGCGCCATGTCCGTCCGCCACAACGCCCGGCCCCTCGCCCAGCTCGAAACGGCCATTATGGACATCGACGATCGCCTGCACGAGCGACAGGCCAAGCCCGGAGCCCGGCTTGGTGCGCGAATTGTCCAGCCGCACGAAGCGCTGGGTGACGCGCTCGCGATCCGTGTCCGGAATACCCGGACCGGTATCGGTGACGGAGAATTCGATCATCCCCTCGCCGGTCTCGCGCAGGCGCAACGTGACGGCACCGCCGGAGGGCGTGTATTTCACCGCATTGTCGAGGATGTTGGCGAGCGCCTGGGACAGAAGCCCCCGATCCCCGAGCAGGGTCAGACCCGACTGGATCTCGCTGTTGAAGGACAGGCCGTCATCCTCGCAAACCGGCTCGTAAAGCTCGGCCAGGTCACTGGCGATGTCGGCCGGGTCGAGACGCTGGATCGAGGCCCGGCTCTCCCCTGCCTCGAGACGCGACAGGGACAGGATGGCGTTGAAGATGCCCAGCAGCTCGTCAGTATCGGCGACGGCCCGCTCGAGCGCTTGCTCACGCGAGGCGCGGTCGCCATCCTCGCGCAGGGCTTCATCGAGCCGGTTGCGCATGCGTGTCAACGGGGTGCGCAGATCATGGGCAATACTGTCGCCTGTATGGCGCATGCGGTGCATCAGCGCCTCGACCCGGTCGAGCATGTTGTTGAAATTCTCGGACAACTCGTCCAGCTCGTCACCGGTGAAATTGCGCGGCGCCCGTGGTTGGAGGTCACCTGCCTTCACGCGCCGGGCGACCGTATTGATGCGATCAAGGCGGCGCACGAAGCGGCGGCTGACGAAAATCCCCGCGGCCACACCCAGCGCAAGGGCCAGAGCCGAGGCGGCCAGGATGGTGTTGAGCATGCGCGAGACGAGCCGCGTCTCTTCATCGACATCCAGACCGACATAGAGCCGGTAGCCCGATGGCAGATCGATAATGCGACCGCGCGCCGTGCGGTCATCCTTGCCGTCATCGACCTCATTGCCACTCTCCCCGGCCGCCGGGCGGCGGTAAGTGAACTGGACGCGCCCCTCATCATCGGGCTGGACGTCCGGCAGATAGGTCAGATTGCCCGAAAGGCTACGCCCGGAGGGGTGGACCAGCAAATACAGATAATCGGCGCCGCCACCGACCGTGCGTTCAAGGATATAGCGATTGACGGTGCGGATGCCGCCGGCCTGGAAACTGGCATCCAGCTCGGCGACTTCCTCATTGATGGCCGCATCGGCCCGGCGCAACACCATGCCCGCCGAGGCGGCATAGACGAAGCCCAGCGTGACGAAACTCGCCAAGGCGAACAGGGCCGCCGACAGAAGCGTCTGCCGGAAGGCCGTCGTTCTGAGAAAGGCCGCCCCTCGCGCCTGCATGCCGGATCAGGCCTGCAGGCGGTAGCCGGCTCCGCGCACGGTGTGCAGAAGCGAGCGCGGGAAGGGTTTGTCGATCTTCGAGCGCAGACGCGAAATGTGCACATCAATGACATTGGTCTGGGGGTCGAAATGGTAGTCCCAGACCTTCTCCAGCAACATGGTGCGAGTCACAACCTGGCCGGAATGCTTCATGAGGAATTCCAGCAGGCGGAATTCGCGCGGCTGGAGGAGGATTTCCTCGCCCTCGCGCACCACGGTGCGGGCCAGAAGGTCCATTTCCAGATCGCCGACCACCAGCTTGGTGCGGACCGTGTCCGGGTCGCGGCGGCGGGCCAGGGCTTCGACACGGGCCAGCAATTCGGCAAAGGCATAGGGCTTGACCAGATAGTCATCGCCACCGGCCTTGAGCCCCTCGACACGGTCATCGACCTCGCCGAGGGCGGAGAGAATGAGGACCGGGGTGCGATCATCATCGGCCCGCAGGGCCTCGACCATGGACAGACCGTCCATGCGCGGCATCATCCGGTCAACGACGAGCACGTCGTATTCCGCGGCACGCGCCATTTCCAGGCCTTCCTCGCCGTCACCGGCATGGTCGGCCACATGGCCGCTTTCACGCAGGCCCTTGCGGATATAGCTCGCCGCTTCGCGGTCGTCTTCAACGATCAGAATGCGCACCCCGATCTCCTTTTTTCTCTAGTCGGCATCGCCGAGTTGCAGAGCGACATAGCGTTGACCGCCACGTCCCTCGACCAGCAGCAGGATGGCGCTGCGACCGTCTTCGCGGGCTTCATCCGCGATGGTGCGGAGCGTGTCCGCATCGGCGACCGGATTGCCGCCGGCCTCCAGAATGATGTCACCGGTGATGATCCCCTTGCGGTCCGCTTCACTGCCGGACTCGACCTCGTCCACCACAACCCCATCGATATCGGGGGCAATGCCGCGCACTTCGCGGTCTTCCTCGCCGAGCGGTTCCACGGACATGCCGAAGACGGCTGTTCGCGGCACGACCTGGTTGGCAGTGCTCATGCTGGCCAGTTCCTGCTCACCCGGCCGATCACCCAGGGTGACGCGGATCGTGCGCTCGCGACCATCGCGCAGAATACGGAAGCGAACCTCTTCACCGGACTGGATATTGCCAACGCGGCGCGTCAGATCGCGTGAACCGTCCACGGCCTCGCCATTGATCTCCAGCACCACATCCTCGCGCTCGAATCCACCGCGGGCAGCCGGGCCACCCTCAACGATCGAGCTGACAATGGCGCCAGTCGTGTCGTCCAAATCCAGTGCTTCGGCAATGTCATCGGTGATGTTCTGGATCGACACGCCAAGCCACCCGCGGGCCACCCGGCCATCATCCAGCAGATCATCAACGATTCGGGCCGCGACATCGGAGGGAATGGCAAAGCCGATCCCGACATTGCCGCCGGTCGGCGAGAAGATCTGTGAATTGACGCCGATCACATTGCCGTTGAGGTCAAAGGTCGGGCCACCGGAATTGCCGCGATTGATCGGCGCATCGACCTGGATGAAGTCGTTATAGGTCGAATTGCCGATCGGGCGGCCGATGGCGGAAATGATGCCGGCCGTGGCGGTGCCGCCCAGACCGAAGGGATTGCCCACGGCCACGACCCAGTCACCGACCCGGTATTGCGGGTCCACTTCAAAACTGACGAAGGGGAAGTCCACGTCCGCATCGACCTTCAGCAGCGCCAGATCAGTCTGCGGGTCCGTACCGATCACACGCGCGGAGTATTCCTCGCCATCGGACGTCCCGATGGTGATTTCATCCGCTTCGGCGACGACATGGTTATTGGTGACGATATAGCCTTCCGCCGAGATGAAGAATCCCGAACCGAGCGATTGGCGGGGCTGCGGCGTCGGCCGCTGGCCGCCAAACTGGCGCTCCAGCCATTCGCGCATTTGCGGCGGCAAATTGTCCATGTCCGGACCACCGGGGCCACCGAGCGACAATTCCTGCGGCGCGCCGCTGACCTGCACGGTCACGACGGACGGGCTGACACTTTCAATGAGGTCAGCAAAGGACATCGGTGCGCCGGCCGGAACGGCGGCAGCAAACCGGGGCTCGTCTGACGACTGGAAGGCATGGGCTTCGCCCGAAGAGCGATCCAGAAGACTTCCTGCGGCCAGTGCGGAGAGCACCAGGAGCGAAACACCGCCAAGGCGGCGTATGCGATCAACCGAAATCATGAGTATCGACGACCTTTCCATTGCGATTAGGGGTTCAACATCACGCGGCGGGATTAAACGCTGCGTGTCTCAAAGATTACAATAACATTACAAACGGTAATTTACCCGTCATCTTCCAGTCGGGTCCGCACGACAACCGGACTGTGCAAGGTGCGATGAACGGGACACTTGTCCGCGATCTCCATCAGGCGCTTGCGCTGGTCGGCATCGAGATCACCTTCCAGCGTGATGCTGCGCTCGAAAATATCGACGTGTTTTTCCTGACCATCGACGCAATCGGCACAATCCTCGGCATGCCCCTTGTGATGGCCGGTGACGACGGTGACGCGGTCAAGCGGCAGGCCCTTGCGTTCGGCATACATGCGCAGCGTCATCGCCGTACAGGCGCCCAGCGCCGCATTGAGATAGCCATAGGGTGACGGACCGGCATCGCCGCCACCCACCGAGGCGGGTTCATCGGCGAGCATCACATGATCCCCGTCGACGACATGATTCTCATACCGCCCGCGCCCGGTCTCCCGCACCACCACCGCACCGGACGCACCCGGTCTGGGCGCTTGCGGTTCCGGCGCTAGCACATAGCGCGCCGCCCAGCTGGCGATCACATCGGCCGCATAGAGGGCATCGCGTTCCGACCGCAGCAAATGATCGGCATCATCGAGGCTGACAAAGCTCTTGGGATGTTTCGCCGCCAGGAAGAGGCGGGAGGCATTTTCGACTCCCACGAGCTGGTCGGTCGGAGAATGCAGGATGAGCAGCGGCCGGTGCAAGGCGGCTGCGGCATCCTCGAGCGTGCGGCCCGCTATGTCGTCGAGGAATTGCTTCTTGATGGTGAAGGGGCGCCCGGACAGGTCGACCTCGGCCCGGCCTTCGCGCGCGATCTCATCCACCTTGTCGGCGAACTGATGGACCACATGTTCGGCATCAGCCGGCGCACCGATCGTGGCCACGGCGCGCACGCTGTCCAGCTTGCCCGCGGCCGCGATGACGGCGGCACCACCAAGCGAATGTCCGACCAGCAATTCCGGCGCGCAATGCGCCTCGGCCATATAGTTCGCGGCCGCGATCAGGTCCTGGATGTTGGAGGAAAAGTTGGTGTTGGCAAAATCACCGTCGGACTGTCCCAGCCCTGTGAAGTCGAACCGCAAGACCGCGATACCCGCATCGGTCAGCCGCCGGGCGATCCGACTGGCGGCCAGGATATCCTTGGTGCAGGAGAAGCAATGCGCGAACAGCGCGTGCGCGCGCGGGCGCCCATTGGGCAATTCCAGCCGCGCGGCGAGGGTCTCCCCGAGCGCACCGGTAAATTCAACACGTGTGGATCGGGCCATATCCAGCCTCCCTTGCTGCGTCACACTTGGGGTGTTTGGCAGGGTCGGGCAAGGCACGGGAAAGTCACAGGGGCGTCAGCGGCTCTCCGGAGTCGTTGCCGTCGCCGGCGCGTCTCCCTCGCCCTGCCAGACACCGGCCTCGCGCAAGGCTTCCGCGACTTCCGGCGGCATATAGGTCTCGTCATGCTTGGCCAGGACATTGCTGGCTTCCAGCACGCCATCAACGCCGAACCGGCCTTCAACCACCACGCCCTGCCCTTCGCGGAACAGATCCGGCAACAGGCCGGCGAAGACGACATCGACGGTCTCGACCCGATCCGTGATGACAAAGCGGGTGGCACCGTTTGGGGTCTCGCCGACCGAGTCCTCCAGGACCAGACCGCCCACGCGGATACGGTCTTCCGTGCCCGGATGTTCGGCGGCCACTTCACTGGGCGAATAGAAGAAGACCACGGCACTGCGCATGGCCATCAGGCCCAGCGCCACGGCAGCAATCAGGACGACGGCCGAGGCGGCGATGGTGGCAAGGCGGCGATTGCGATGGCGCATCATCTCGTCTCCGACGGTGAAAAGACCAGAACCCGATTATTGGCCGGCATGTCGACGCGCTCGTCCAGCGCGAAACCCGCGGCTCCGAACAGGGCGATCACGCTGTCCAGGTCGCGCACGCCCCAGGCCGGATTGCGTGATTTGAGTGACGCGTCGAATTCCAGATTGGACGGCGCCGTGGCAGCGCCCTCCTTGTAGGGACCATAGAGCACGACCCGGCCGCCTGGCTGCAGGCGCTTCGCCGCAAGTTTGGCCAGGTTTTCCGCGACCGCCCAGGGCGCAATATGGATGACATTCATGCAGACAAGCGCGTCAAACGGCGCCACGGCGTCGGCCGCATCACCGGCCAGCAAGTCCAGATCTTGCGGCGGGGCCATGGCGGCGCCGACGTCGCGGGCCCAGGCCGCCTGGCTGGCCCGCGATACCGGATCGGGATCGGAGGGCTGCCAGCTTATGTCGGGACGAGCCTGACAGACCGCGACCGCATGTTCGCCCGTGCCCGACCCGATCTCCAGCACACGTGCATTGGCGGGCAGGACGCGACCCAGCACGTCCGCGATCGCGCCACGATTGCGCGAGGCGCTGGGTGAGTAGAGCCGCCCCTCCTCGCGTGTGCGGTCTTCCATCGCGACCGAAGCTTCAGGTGTCTTGTTCATGGGCTTGAGTTAGGCCGCGACGGCTTCCAGTGCAAGCGTCGGGCGGCGGGCGGGACGCTATGCCGCGGCGGCCGCCGCAACACCGCGACGACGCAACAAGCTGGCCGGTTCGCTCAGCCCCGCAGTGTCCATGAGACGCGCCGTGATTTCCAGGCCGTCCTGGGCCGTCGTCCGGTTCTGGCCCTCGCTGGAGGCGACAAGATCGACCAGCAATTCGCCCGCCTCCTGCATGCGCTTCTCGGCAAGATCGGCGTAACGCTTCTGGGTCGAAGCAATGGCGGCCGCTGTGGCATGCTCCCGACATCGACCGAGGAAGTAGAGCAGGCCTTCAGCCTTGTCGATTGCCGCCTCAGGCGGAATCTGGGCCGGAATGACCCGGCCGCTGCGCCCGCGTCGCGGCTCCGGCAGGCCGGCATCAAGCGCCAACGGGACCTTGGCGAGGATTTTTTCGACATTGGTCGAAGCTTCCGCGCGCAGACCGAAAAGCGACCGCCCCCAGCGGCCATCCTTGCGGATGCCGAACTCCTGGGTCATGCCGGTGGAAAAAGCGACAAACCGGTCGAAGAGGAGATAGCTGGCTTTTGCCTCTTCCAATGTCTGAGGCGGTTGTTTGAGACGCGACGCAAAGAAGCCGGTATCACCCAGCACCGCATCGCCGACAGCGGCGAGCTCAGTTTTCTGAACCATGAGATCATCATCCCGGCGCCCGATCCGCTTGACCACGCGAAAGATTTGCCAGGGGTGCTCCAGGCGCCCCATGGTGAGGAGCAGGACCCAGAGCGCCGCTTCAGCGTTGGAATCAACCATTTCCTCATGCAGCTTCATGACTTTCAGCGAAAGGTCATCATCAAAATCTTCGATCCGCTCCGGCAGCTCGGACATCGCGCTGCCAATCGTCTCGCAATTCTGGAGCAGCACGATGGCATCAGCCAGCATCGCCCGACCATCGGGACCAAATCGCTTGAGCAAAGCGGTCATGTCTTTGGGAACCCGATCGGCCTTGCGCACGGCATCAGCCAGGGCGTCGCCGGCCTGGCGGCGGAAGTCGAGCCAGATCGGATCCGTTTCAGGCTGTTTGCACTTCTTCGCCGTTTCCACCAATTCACTGGCGATATGCCGTCCCATCCAGCCCCAGATCTTGGACAGGTCTTCGGTCGAGAAGCGGAATTGTGAGGGCGGAACAAGATCGCTGTCGCCGACCAACGGGCGCAGCGGTGACAGGATATAGGCCTTGGCCAGGTCACCCGCCGGCTTGCGGATCGACAATTCAAGCTCGGCAAAAATTCCATTCAAGGTCGCCGATGCCGGATCATCCTCGGCCGCCGCCTTGGTCGCCGCTTGCAGGTTCGCACGCATGCTTTCGGGCATGCTGCGCCACAGCGCCTCAAGCTTTGCTCTCTGGGAAGGCGATAAATTTGCCATAGCCTAGGATACACAGTCTTTTGCTGAGTCTAAACTTCCATGACTTTGGTTAATGAGCGTTTATCGCCCAGTGGCGGGAAGTCCTATGCGCGCGGCCAGACCCCCGAGTTCTGATCGAGACAAGCTGAGTTCTCCGCCATAGGCCTTCGCCAGGTCCGCAACGATGGCAAGGCCCAGCCCTGATCCGGGTGCCTGCTCGTCCAGTCGTACGCCGCGCTGGAGCGCCGCCTCGCACTCATCCGGGTTGAGCCCGGGGCCGTCATCCTCAATCGTCACAGCGAGGTCTCGCGGCGCCGTCCGTTCGGCGTGCACATGCACCAGTCCGCCCGACCATTTGCAGGCATTGTCCATAAGATTGCCGACCATTTCCTCGAGATCCTGGCGCTCGCCCTTGAAGTGGAGTCCCTCTTCAATCTCGGTCGTGATGCGGATGCCGCGGGCCTTGTTGATCTTCTCCAGCGTACGCGCCAGATCGCCCAGTGTCGGAGCGAGCTCGGTTCGGGCGCCCACCGCCTTGGCGTGCGCCGCGGCGCGAGCCCGGCGTAAATGGTGTTCGACCTGGTCGGTCATGACACCTGTCTGACGCTCCACCAAATCGGCCAACGGGCCGTCAGACGTCCGCGCTTCATTGGTCAGGACCGCAATCGGTGTTTTCAGGGCATGGGCGAGATTGCCGACATGGGTGCGCGATCGCTCGACCAATTCGCGCGAATGATCGAGCATGGCATTGAGCTCGTCGGCCAGCGGCTGCAGCTCGACGGGGAAGTCGCCATCCACCCGTTCCTGATTGCCTTCACGGACCTCTGCCACACTCGTTCGCATGCGCAGGACCGGCGCCAGGCCGATGCGGACCTGGAAGAAGACACCGGCGGCGATCGCTGTGGCAAAACCGAGAAACATGATGGCGGAGGTGATGGCGAAATTACGCACATCGCGATCCGCCGCGGCACGATCTTCGGCCGCCATCATGATCACCATGTCCGGTCGGGCCGGCAATTGCACGGCCTGGGCGGTCAGGCGCAATCCCTCGCCGCTCGGCCCCTTGGTATCGAAGGAGATGACCTGACCGGGCGTGGCCAGCACGGACGCCAGCAAGGCATCAGGCGGCGAAAGCACTTCGTCCCAGAGTGACCGGGATACGACCAGAGCCTCATGGCCGCCGCCTTCCATTTGCGGCGCATCGGCGATCTGCCAGTAGCGGCCGGAGAAAACGCGATCAAAGGCCGGATCAGAGGGGCGCCGGGCCAGAACGATACCGCCGCCGGGATCGGTTTCTGCCGCGGCCACGAGCGACTCGACCACGCTCGACAGGCGGTCATCCATCGTACGCAGGACGGAGCGTTGGTAGAGCGTGGTGAGCGCCACGGCGCCCAGAAGCAGAAGGGCCAGCGCCCAGGCCGCGGCGCCGGCAAACAGTCTGAAAGCCAGGGAGGCGCGGCGCTTCACGAAACCGGACGCGCCACCGGATCCACCAGGCGATAGCCCAGCCCGCGCACGGTCTCGATCCGGTCCGTGCCGATCTTCTTGCGCAGGCGGCCGACAAAGACCTCGATCGTATTGCTGTCGCGGTCGAAATCCTGGTCATAGATGTGCTCGACCAGCTCGGTCCGCGAAATCACGCGGTCCTGGTGGTGGGCGAGATAGGACAGCATGCGGAATTCATGCGAGGTCACCTTCACCGGTGCGCCGTCGATGAAGACGCGGGCGCCGCGTGTATCGATGGACAGGCCGCCGCACTCGATCGTGGAGGTGGTGTGACCGGCGGCGCGGCGCGTCAGGGCGCGCATGCGGGCCAGCAATTCCTCGGTATGGAAAGGCTTGGTCAGATAATCGTCGGCGCCGGCATCAAAGCCCGCCACCTTTTCCGACCAGCGGTCGCGCGCGGTCAGGATCAGGACCGGAAAGCCCCGTCCGGCCTCACGCCAGCGCTCGAGGACGGTCACACCGTCCATCTTGGGCAGGCCGAGGTCGAGAACAACGACATCATAGGGTTCCGTATCGCCCATGAAATGCCCGTCTTCGCCATCGAGGGCAGAGTCCACGGCATAGCCGGCATCTTCCAGGGCCCGGCTGAGCTGGCGGTTCAGGTCCGGATCGTCTTCAACAACAAGCGCGCGCATTCACTCCCCCTATCGTTCAAAGAGTATCTGCCCGGTACGGGCATCGGCAACCACATCAACGCGGCGGCCATCACGGGTGAGAATCTTGATCACATAGCGTGGGGCATTGCCGCCCTCGAGCTCGGCATCGAGCACATCGGCGCCGGGATAGCGGCGACGCACTTCCGAAATCACGCGCAGCGCCGGCACCACGTCGCCCTGACGCCGCGCATTGCGGGCTTCGGGGGCGGAATAGCGGTCCTGCAGGCTGGCATAGCCGGCCGGCTGGACCGCAGTCCGGGTCGACGCGTCGGGGCCGCTGGCATTGGCGGGGGCCGCAATGACGCTCAGGGCGCCGGCAAGGATGATCAAATGTCTCAACATGACACTCACACTGGCGGGCTCCCCCTGAACCCGTGCTGAACAACTTACTACCAAAACATCACCGTCACGAGCGCAGTCCCTTGCGCGGGTCATAGCCCTCCGGCGGCGACCATTTTTCCAGAAAGGCCTTGAGGGCCTCATCGCTGGACGGCAGGGCCACCATCAGGCGGATCAGTTGATCGCCCCGCTTGCCCTTCTGCCCCGCAAATCCCTTGCCACGCAGGCGCAGGAGCGTGCCGGTGGAGGAACCGGGCGGAACGCGGACATCGACCGGGCCGTCAATCGTCGGGGCGCGCACCTTGGCACCCAGCGCCGCTTCCTTGACGCTGATCGGCAATTCCAGCCGCACATCATCGCCGGCGCGGGAAAAATATTTGTGTTCGGCGACCTTGATCTCGATCAGGGCATCCCCCGGCTTGCCGCCCATGGGCGAAGGCTCGCCCTGGCCGCGCAAGCGCAGGACCTGGCCATCACTCGCGCCCGACGGCACGGCAACATCCACGGTGCGACCACCCGGCAGGGTGACGCGATGCTTGCCGCCCTGGGCGGCCTGCATGAAGTCCACAGTGACGCTCTGGCGAATATCCGCCCCCTTGCGCGGCGCCTGCTGATGGCGTCCACCTCCCTGGCCACCCATATCGGTGAAAAGGTCGGAGAAGATATCCTCGAACCCGCCGCGACCGGCATTGCGTGACTGACGGAAATTGAACGGCTTGCCGCCGCCCATGCCTGCGCCGCCCATGCCACCCATTCCGCCCATGCCGGGATGAAATCCGGCGCGGGCCGCCGCATCATATTCGGCGCGCTTGTCCGGGTCGGAAAGGAGTTTGAAGGCTTGCGAGACGTGCTTGAAACGTTCCTCGGCGGCCGCATTGCCCGGATTGGAATCCGGGTGCAGCTCCTTGGCCAGCTTGCGATAGGCCTTGCGGATCTCGTCCGCCGTCGCGGTCTTGGAAACACCAAGTGTCTTGTAGGGATCGTCCATGCCCGTCATGCCTTGCCAGACCCGTCGTGGAAATCGCGGTCAGGCATCATGTAAGCGGCTTTGGGGGGGATATCAAAGCGCAGCTCACAGGTTGAGCTCAGCGCTGGCCTCGCGCCCGGCACCGACCCGCGCCGATATCTGAGCGACCCGAGCCTCAAGATGGGCCGGCAAGGTGCCGAACAGGGCGGTCAGCGCCTCATCGGTCAGGCTCAGGGCCGAGCTTTCCGCCGCGAGCGCGGGCGCAGCGACACCATCACCAGTCAGCACCACCTGCCAGGCCTCTTCCGCTTCGCCGAGCGGGACTTCCGAGGCGGACCAGTCATCCCCGCCCGTGCGGGTCTGGCGAATCCAGTCCAGCACAATGCCGCTCGCCGTCCGTCTGAGACGCAGGTGGGCGGGTGGCAGGGGGGCAATGTCCGCCGTCGGCGGCGGACAGGTGCGGAGTGTCGCCGCCGACTCCATCGGACCCAGCCCGGCCTCGACCGCCCGCAGCGCCAGCTCGACACCGCGCTCGTGCGGCCCCAGCACCAGCGGCTGGCAGGCCGCATCCAGCACGACGGTCCGCGACCCCGCCAGGGCTGCCGCGCAATATCCGGCGCCGAGCCCGCGCAGCAGGCCTGTCAGACGATAGCGCCCCGGGGCTTCCAGTTCAGCATCGGTGAAGGCAATCACCTCCCACTCACCCGGCGCGCGCTCGACCGCAACCCGGTTCGCCGCGGCGAGGACGCTGTCCGGTGCATGGCTTTCCAGATGACCGTCATCCAGGGTCACCACCAAAGCATTGGCCCGGTCCCAATACCCGATCGGACCCGCGCCGAGTGCCGCGTCCAGCACGCCGAGGCGCGCCGGTCGGGTCAGGCTCGCGCGGCGCTCACCCCCGAGCCAGACATCCACTGCGCCCGGCCAGGGCCGCGACCAGGTGGCCAGGAGCGGCCCCTCGCGCGCCTCGCCGGATTGCAGGGGAAGGTCGAGCATCTCCAGCGCCGGGCGGACCGGTCCCGGGGTGAGGAGCTGATCACTGCCGGCCTCCCCGGCCGCCAGCGTCGCCACGCGCCCGGCCGGACGCGCCAGCTCTGCACTGCGGATTGTGTCACCCTCCAGCGCCATGATCTGCCAATCGCCATCCTCACGGGTCAGGACATCACCCGGCTCGGCCGACAGGAGCGAGGGCGGCAGGGTCAGGGACAGCCGATCGGCCTGGGTGTGAGCCGCGCCCAGCACATCGACACACCAGCGCCGCGCGGTCTCGGCATCGGCGGTGACCGGCACACTCAGCCCGCGACTCTCCACCGTCCCGAAATGCTCACGCGCGGCGGCGTGGCCGGTGCGGTAGCCGGCCTGGTCATCGTGAAACTGCAGGCGTACATCGCGCAGCACATCCATCGGCGCGGGATAGTGCCGGGTCACGCTGTCAGCACCGCGATCAACGCTCTCGGCCAGCACGAGCGAGGCCGGGGCCACATCCGCGGAGACAAAGCGCACCGCGAAAGCTGTTTCGTGGACACCCAGCCCCAGAAGACCGACCAAGGGCGAGAGCGCATCTCGTGCCGGCATGGGGCGGTCGACGAGATAGCCGGCGACGAGATCCTGCACGCCGCTCGTGTCGCAAGCGTCGAGCCCGGCCGCATCGGCCAGCTCGTCGATGATCCGGCCGACCGGAACCAGACCGGCACGCCCGTTGAGCCAATGCCCCAAGCGCCAGTTTTCACCATCCGACCAAATCTCCGTGCGGGCGGGAAAGTCCGGCCAGGGCCTTCCATCCCACGCCCATATTGCCGTCCAGTCCGGCTCGATCATCGGACCGCCATAGAGCGGAGAGAGCGGATTGGCAGCAGGGTCATCGAAATGCGCCAGCAAGGCTTCCAGATAGCGGCGCTGGATCAGGTCGTCGCGCGTGCCCGTCGAGAACCAGGGCGCCGCGCTCTCCGAGCTTTTCGGATCGATGAAGACATTGGGCTGGTTGGCACCCTTGTCGACGGCGGGGCATCCCACCTCGGTGAGCCAGACCGGTTTCGACATCGGCACCCAGTCGGTCGGTGTCGTGGAGCGAACACCCTCGGGCCGGTCATGATGCGGTTTCGACCACCAGCCGATGAGGTCCTTGTAGCGCCAGACCCAGGTCTCGCCATGGGTCGCGTCCGTGATCGATGTGCGCAGCTGGGCGTCGCGATCGGCGGCGCCGGCATAATACCAGTCATACCCTTCCCCGCCGGCGACCTGGCTGGCGAGGTAGGCGGGGTCATGCGGGCGATCGGCGAGGCCGGAATCAAGATGGTCCGCGTCCGAACGCCAGTCCGCCAGCGGGATGTAGAAGTCGATCGCGACGGCGTCGATACTTGGGTGAGACCACAAGGCGTCGAGGTGGAAATGCTTGGCCCCGCCGCCCGGCTGATGGCCGTGATACTCGCTCCAGTCAGCGGCATAGGAGAGCCGGGTCGAGGGGCCGATGAGACTGCGCGCCTCGACCGCGAGATCGCACAGCGCCGCGACCGCCGGGTAGCCTTCGTCCAGGCCCGCTGTGGTCAGTGCCACCATTTCCGATCCGATGAGAAATCCGTCCACCCCGCCCGCCGCCTTGGCCAGTGCCGCGCAGTGCAGGATGAAGCGGCGATAGCGCCATTCGGTCGGACCGGCATAGCTCACCACCCCATCCGAGACGGTGAAATCTGTCGCCTGCGCACTGCCCATGAAGGCGGCGACTTGCGGTGCGACACTGCCGGCGGCGGGCCGGATACGCCCGCGCCAGGGATAGGCCGGTTGACCGAGGCTGCCATCAGGGTCGGGCAAGGTGTTGTCGTCGGGAATATCCATCAGGATGAAGGGGTAGAGCGTGACCCGATAGCCGCGCGCCTTGAGCTGACCGATCAGGGCGATCACACCGGCATCATCCGGCGTGCCGCCATAAACCGGGCGTCCATCCACGCGGCCGATCAGCCAGGCCCCGCTGCGGTCAATACCGGCGACCGACCAATTCACCGGGCGGGTCTGGGTGGCATCATCCTCGACACCGGGCCGCAACTCGCACGCACCGCAGCGCAGATCAGTGCCGAACCAGGCCAGCACGATCTGGACAGAGCGGCATTCCGGCAGGTCACGCTCCAGGTCATCGAGCGCCACCATGATATCCGTCGGGCCGCGGGCATTATTGCGATTGAGCGGGGTTTCCGCGCCGGGCCCGTCCAGACGCATGACCGGATCGGGCGAGAGCGCGAACTCACCGCAGCCGGGGATAAGATTGGCGCCGCGCACCTGGCGCTCCAGCCCGCCCTCCCCAACGCCGCGAAACACCTCGACCGAGAGATTGGGAATGCGGTGCCCGAATTCATCCAGCGCCAGATCCTCGAAGACGAGATAGGCGGTGCCGCGAAAGCCCGGCGCGTCCGGGCCTTCAATGGCGCTGATCAGCGGGTCCGGCATCTGATCCTCGCGCCCGGCGTGCCAGCGGACGGCATGGCGCGAGCGGTCGAGCAAGGCGCCATTGGCCCAGATGCGGCCAATCCCGGCGATCTCGCCCTCGCACAGACCGACCGCGAAGGAGAGTGAATAGGTATAGCCGGTCTGTTTCGGTCCACCCTTGCCGCCGCCCGAGGTCTCGGAATGTTCGGCAAAGCGGGCTGCCCAGATCACCTGACCGGCAATCCGGGCCCGCCCCCAGAGGCGGGGCATGGCGGCACCATCGGTCGAGGTCTGGAGCGGCAATTCGGTGAGCCGGGGCCCTTCGCGGGCCGGGCTCAGCGCATTCATCACCAGTCCGGCGGCGGCCTGGCCGAGCGCCGGCAGGGCGGCCCGCGCAGCGCTCAGCGCAACGCGGCCAGCAGTCAGGACGAGCTGGGCCATGCGAACACCTCCTCGGGATCAATCTCAGGGCGAGCGGGCAAGTCGGGAAAGGCAAAGGCACCGACCAGTCGCCGCCGCCACCAGGGGGTCAGCGCGGTCTCGCAGACACTGCGGCGCCAATAGGCATGGATGATACGCCCGTGCTGGGACAAGACTGCGCAATGCCGCGCCGGCCCGCCCGGCTCGGCGGCAAAGAGGAGGACATGACCGGGACGCGCCGCCTCCCGATCAATCTCGCAGAAATGCCGTCGCGCGGCCTGCATCAACGCTCCCGCCAGCGGTGTACCGACGACATCGCGCTCATAGGGCGGCACGGCTTCCGGCTCGTCACCATAAAGCGTCCGCCAGATCCCGCGCAGCAGGCCGAGACAATCACAACCCGCCCCCAGGCAACTGCCCTGGTGGCGATAGGGCGTGCCGATCCAGCGGCGCGCTTCAGCGAGGGCTTGCGCCCGGGCCGAAACCGGTTTGCGCGGCCTCATCCGCCCAGCCCCCGCGAGCCGCCATCGCGGACCGGCTCGCTGGCTGGCGAGGCCTGCAAGACATCATTGCCGACCATGTAGGGAAAACCGCGGAAATTCAGCGTATTGGCGAAACGGTCGCGGCAAGTCGCAAAGCTCTGGTCGCAGCCTTGTTCAAAGGCGGGATGCGTATCCGGCACACCACAGCGCTCATCGCCCAGCACCGCATCACAGCGCCGGGCAAAAACCCGTCCGGTGACCCGCGACAGACGATGGGAAAGTCCGAGAAGCTCGGCCTCGAACCGGCCATCGACGCGGCGCACCTCGCCCAGCTCGCCCTGCCCGGTCTTCACGCCCTCCGGCGGATCGGCAGACCAGTCGACCCGCCAGGTCTCGACCAAGGCGCCGGACCAGAGGCCCGCCTCCAAGTCCGCGTCGCGCAGAACCGTATCATCCAGGGCGCCGACCAGGCCGGCCTGGTCCGGGGCGAGCCCCGACTCGGCCGAGCACTCACTCGCGCCAAAACCGGTTCGGGCCCGGCAGGTCACGCCCTGCCAGTCGAAGTCCCGGTCATGGTCGGTGAAGCCAAAGCGCGCCCCGTCGGAGCGGGTCACGATCCAGCAGGAACACAATGAGGTCACACCGCTCTCGAGCGCCGCCTGCAGGGTGTCAGGCACGTGTCGCATACTCACCTCCTGGCGCCCGATCGGCGCCGCGTATCAGGGTTTGAGTTCAATCAGGGGGATGGAATGAGCCGATGCCGCGCCAGGCTGATCGAGGGCGAGGTCCAGCCTGTCCTGCTCGAAGCGCACCGGCACATCAAAGGCAAAGCCGGCGGTAACACTGACCCCGGAAGCGGGCGGGGCATCCAGCGTCACCAGACCGGTGGTCCAGTCGGCGGAGAAGCCGTCGGTCTCAACCCCGTCCACCGCGACCCGAACCGAGCCGTCGACCGGCTTGGTGATGGTCCGCGTCCAGCTTTCGCCGCCGCTTTCATAGTGTTTGACCAGCTGGAAGGCGGTCGTACTGCCATCGCCCTCGGCGAGGTCTTGATCCGTCGGCGCCGGGGCCTGGTCGGGCGCGGTCGAGCGATTGTCGAACGGGTCGCGGAAACGAAATCCGTGCAGCGGACCACGGCGCGCCTCGAAGAAGGCGAGCAGGGTATGGATGTCGCTCAGGGAGCGAATGCCCGGCCCGGCATCATAGCGACGGCGGCTATCAGCCCAGGCCGTATTGCGCTGCTCGCGGCCGGACAGGAGCGGAACGATCTCGGTGCGTCGCTGCGGCCCGCCCGTGGCGCCGACCGAGACCGGGAAGGGAAAGCGGATTTCGTGAAACACGCTCATGACCAGCGCCTCCCCTCATCGACCGCCCGGGCCAGCGCCCGGGCAATCCGTCCGCGCGAGGCCTGCACCGCCGCCTCCGGCGAACCGGGCGGCAAGGTGAGATGGATATTGACGGTCTGACCACCCGCCCCGGCTGTTCCAATCTGGCCGATCTGACCAGACTGGGAGGGTGTAAAAACTTCCGGCCCGCGCTCGCCCACCAGATAGGCCGTACCCGGCTGGACCGGACCGCCTTCCGCGCGTCCACCGGCGGGTGTCGCCGTGCCTGCGATCGAGCCCAGCGCCCGGTCGATCAGCCCGGCCAGGGGCCTTTCGATCACTTGCTGCGCGGCGAGCCGGGCAAGATCGGCGAGGATGGCGTCGGTCATGCGCGAGAAATCCGCCTCGCCGGAGCGAGCCGCCCGTCCCAATGCCTGCTCAATGCGGCTGCCGGCCCGCTCGAACGCTGCCTCCAACGCCTCGGCGGCGTGCTGGCCCGGCCCGTCGGCAAAATCCTCTAGGGGATCATCATGTGGGGATGACGTCATGGCTCAATCTCCGCCTTGTTCGGGTCAGATTTGTCGGGAAAGCGGGCGCGCAGGGCGTCCAGTCCGGCGCGGTCGAGGACCGCGTTACCGGCCGATCCCGTCAGCGCCCGCCATTCCATCAGGGAAAGTTGCCAGACCTCCGAAGGCGTCAGCCCCAGCGCCAGGCCGGTCCGCAGGATGGCAGGCCAGTTCATGCCTCCAGCCCGGCCTTGAGGCAGGCTGCGACCGCCTCGGCGACCGCGTCCAGTTCCAACGGCGCCGCTTTCAACTCGGACAGTTCGACCGGTGTCCCGCCGCCGCGCGCCAGGGCCGCGACCACGCGCAAAAGGCGGTCAGCCGTAAGGCTTTCACCCGCGGGGCAAAGCGCTTCGATCTCGGCCAGGGCGCCCAGGGTGAGGCAGAGCGTCAGCGTGCGCTCGCCGAGGGCGAGTTCGATCTCGCCGCGTTGGGGATTGGCCATGTCTAGAGCGCCGCGAAGACCAGCGCGCCGGCCGAAGCCAGGCTCATGGACCAGGTCGCCTCGCCATCATGCCGGCCAGCATAATCCAGCGCCGCGACCTGGAAAGGCCCGGTCAACGTGCCGAAATCGGGGATGAGCAATTGCCAGTCATCGCGCGACTGGTCGAAGAAGGCCTGGCGGATGCGGGCATCGGCGGCCGCATCCACGAAGACACCGGAGCCGGAGACACTGCACGTCTTAACCCCGCCGCCGCCCAGCAATTCACGCCAACCCTCGACGCTCTCGGCATGGGTGACATCAACCGGGCGGGCATTGAGCGAGATCGTCTTGAGCCGCAGCCCCGCCGCACTCTCATAGGCCGGCGGATCGCCGCCATCACCGATACGGACCAGAATCTCGCGGCCGGATTGCACACTCATGGCATATCTCCTTGTTCGGATGGGATGCCCCCCACCAGCGCCTTTATCCGCAACAGGCCGCGTTTCAGACGGCGTTCGGGCGTGGTGAAGACATCGCGATAGGCGGGGGCCAGGCTGATCAGGCTGTACGGGCCCGGCAGGTCGAGCAGCGGCGCCGCGGCGATCGCATCGGCCAGTCCGCCCAGCAAGGCCGCCGGTGAGGCGTCGCGTTGCCAGACATCCAGGGTCAGCCGGACCTCCAGCAGTCGCACGCCCTCGGCCCCGCGCTCGGAGACTTCGCTGCCGCCCCAGCTGGCATGGGGAAAGGCGGCGCGGCGATTGCGCTCCTCAAACAGGCGCAGCGGGTCGCCCAACGCATTCGTCACGGCGGGTGTGGCGGCGAGCCGGTCGGCCAGCGCCAGCTGCAGCGCCTCGACCACCCCGCTCACAGCGACACCGGACGGAAAGGCGCGATCAGCTCGGCCACACCGGGCGGCACGGACGACGCGCCGTTGGTCTCGGCCAGATGCACGGTGAGCTGGAGAATGGCTTCGCGCAGCGGCGCCGGCACGTCCCCGGGCTGATCGCCATAGCCGCAGCGAAAGCGGATCTCGATCCCCGCCGCCGCCCGGCCCGGTTGCGGCCAGCTCATACCCGGCCGCAGGACGAGGCGTCCCGGATCGCTCAGCGTGTCCACGAAAAACGCCGCCGGATCGATCTCCGACGGCGTGTCATCCATGCCATATATCGTGACCGCCTCAAGCGCGATCAGCGGCGGTTTGAGCAATCTCAACCGCGTCCCGAAGGCCGAGAGCCGCCCCTCGCCCCACCACACATCGCGGCGCTCGAGCCAGGTCTGGGAGAGAAGCGCCCGCCCCGTATCCCGCTCGACACGCGCCCGGGCGGTTTGTATCCAGTGGTTGATCGCGTCGTCCTGCGACGCATCCGCCACGCGAAGCCGCGCCCGCGCATCAGACAGGCTGACAGGCTCCGCGGTGGGCGGAGTGAGGAGTGTGAGGGACATGGGGGAACTCCGGGCGTGAGAGATTGGAATCGCGGTGCGTGAGGTGCCGCAGCGCGGACTGATCCATACAAGCCTTGCAAGCCAGCAGGCCGCATCCGGTTTTCCAGGTCAAGGGTGAAACCGCGAAGCGGCGCCTGCGGCGCCCTTGACCTGGAAAACCGGATACGGCGACATCCCGGCAAGGGATGTATGGCGGGGTGAGCGCTGACGCGCGTTACGCCGACTCTACAAACACTTGTCATCCCCGCCGGATGTCCGGCGAAGGCCGGACGCAGGGCGGGGACCTAACAGGTTGCAACCACATAGGCCCCTGACTTTCGCCCCGCTTTCGCGGGGCGTCCATCAGGGATGACAATCACTTCACCGCCTCAACTCACACCAAACTTCAAAAGCTTGATCGCCTCAAAATCCTGCACGCCGCCGCCGACGCGTTTGGTGGTGTAGAAGAGGACGTGCGGTTTGGCGCTGAAGGGGTCGCGCAGGACTTCCACGCCCTGGCGGTCGACGATGAGATAGCCGCGGGCGAAATCGCCGAACGCGATCGAGAGGCTGTCCGTACCGATATCCGGCATGTCCTCGGCCTCGCTGACCGGATAGCCCAGCAGGGTTGAGGTTGCCCCCTCACCCAGGGCCGGCTGCCAGAGATAATTGCCGTCGGCATCCTTGAAGCGGCGCACGGCGGAGACGGTCTGGCGGTTCATCACGAAACGGCCCTTGGCGCGATAGGCGGTCTTGGGCGCATAGACGAGATCGATCAGCGCGTCGGCCGGATCGCTCGCGTCAAACCCGCCCGCCGTACCGGTGGCGACATAGCCCAGCTCACCCCAGGCCTGCCCACCCTCGGCGACGCTGGTATAGTCCAGCAGGCCGCGCGGCTTGTTGATGCCATCGCCGGCAATGAAGGCGGCGCTTTCCTGGGCGGCGAAGACGTCGCGGACCTCCTCGGCCAGCCAGGCCTCGACATCGACCATGGCGTCATCGAGCAATTGCTGGGTTGCCGCCGGCATGGCGTAGAGCTCGGCGGCGGGAAATTCGATCAATTCCAGACCCGGCGCATCGGTCTCCGGACGGGCCGCGCTTTCCGACACCCAGCCGGTTGCCGCCCCGCCGCGCGAGACCGGCTTGCGAAAGACACCGGACGCCGTCTGGCGGACGCTGGCAATAGCGCGGATCGGACTGGCTTCGGCCAGCAGGCGGTCAATGCGCGCCTCGGTCTCGACCGGGACGACATGCCCGCCCTCGCCCGGCGTGCCGGCATTGAGCGACTTGCCCTCGCCGATCTCGCCGCGGCGCAGATAGGCGGTAAAGCCGTGCGCCGCCGCCGAGGGTTCACCACCCGCGGCCAGACCCGGGCGGGCGGCTTCGTGGACAAGGCGGTCGAGGGCGGATTTCTGCACGTCCAGCGCCTGGTCGATCCGGGAGACCTTGTCTTCCAGCAAGACATCGGCGGCGGCCCGGGTCTCGATCTCGGCGAGGCGCTGGTCATTGGCCTGTTTGAAATGTTCGAAGGCGGCGAGCAGCTCGCCCATCACGGCCCGGCTCTCGGCGGTGCTGTCCGTCATCTTGGTTTCCTTGTTCATGGGAACTCCTGCTTGCGTGAAGGGATTGGGGATTGGGATTGGAGGGATCAGGCCGCCACGCGGAACGGCTCGGGCGCCACCAGACGCAGCCGCGCCTGGGGCAGCATGGGGAAGGTCACGATCGAGACCTCCCAGAGATCGAGCGCCGTCAGCATCCGGCCCCGGACCTCCCGCGGCCGCGCGGCCCGGGTGCGAAAGCCGATGGAGAGCCCGTCCACCGCACCGCGCCGGACCAGCGCCGAGGCGGCCCGGCCACGCGGACCGGAGGTGAGAATCTCGCCGCGCACATGCAGGCCGCGCGCATCCTCGGTGATCGCGGTCCACACACCGATCGGCTCGGACGGGTCGTGCTGGAAGAGCATGGGGATGGTGCGGCGGGTGGCGAGCGAGGCGGCAAAGGCGCCAGGCGCCACCACGTCGCCGGAGAGGTCCGCCAACCCGAACAGGCTGGCATGACCCTCAATGGCGAGGGTGTCAGGCATGAGGGTGGTCCTTGTTGGGGGTGGGGTTTGACGATTGGCTTGTCATCCCTGACGGACGCCCCGCGAAGGCGGGGCGAAGGTCAGGGACCTATGTGGTTGCAACCTGGTAGGTCCCCGCCCTGCGTCCGGCCTTCGCCGGACATCCGGCGGGGATGACAAGGTTTGAGTGAAGGCGCCCCCTCACTCCTCCATCCGCCGTTCGATCCGCACCAGGCTTTCGCGGGCCAGGCGCATTTCGGCTTCCAGACCGGCCAGGCGTTCGGCGAGCGGGCTCTGGCGGTCGCTGATCTGTTCGAGCTGGTTGAGACGCTCACCCACACGGCCGGACCAGATCAGGGCGCCGGAGGTTTGCAGCAGGATGGCGAAGATCAGGCCGAGCGTGACCTGGCGCTGGACGGTCCAGCTTTCGGCCTCACGCATTACCGGCCTCCCCTGTTTCCTCGAACACGGTGAAGTCCGGCGTCACGGCAAGATCGGGGCTCGACCAGGGCCGCAACCAGACGCTCAGCGCCCGCGCCATTTTCATCACCAGGGGCCGCACGGTCTGGCGCAGGAAGGCGGCATTGGCCTCGGCGTAATTGGCGTAGGTATTATCGCCGGGCAGGCCAAGCAGGAGCGGCGGCACGCCCAGCCCCAGCGCGATCTCGCGCGCGGCTTCGCGGCGGGCGGTGGTGAAATCCATTTCCGCCGGGCTCATCGCCATTGGCGTCCAGTCCAGCCCGCCTTCCAGCAGGAGGGGACGCCCGGCATTGTTCGGACCGGTATGGCTGGCTTCCAGCTCGGCCTTCAGGCGTTCGAACTGGTCCGGCGAGAGCTGGCCATTCTCGCCCTTGAAGACCAGCGCGCCGGACGGGCGGGCGGCATTGTCCAGGAGGGCGCGGGCCCAGTCGGATCCCGCCGTGTGCAGATCCAGCGAGCGGCCCACTGCTTCCAGCGGTGACAAGCCGTAATGGTCATCGCCGGGATGGAAGAGACGAATGTGGAAAACCGGGCTGCGGCCGGATGCGCGATCACGCTGAAAGCGGCGTTTGCGGCCCGCCGCGGCATATTCCCAGCCCTCTGGCCAACCGGTCGGACCGGCCAGCACACGCATGCGATCCGGGCGCAAAAGATGGAGGGTGCGCGGTTCATCGGCCAGGCTGGCCAGCTCAAGATAGGCATTTCCCGCCAGCTGTAGATAACCATAGAGACTTTCCCACAGCTCGGGCCCGGACTGGTCCGGATTGGGCATGTCCAGGAGCTGGGTCATGGCCCCGTCCGAGGCCGTCAGCGGCACCGAGGCGGCCGCTTCCGCGGTCAACCTCACACAGCGATGAACAATGGCATTGCGGGCATAACCCGCCTGCATCATCGCCGGCAAAGCGCGCGGCGACCAGCCGGTCTGGGCGCTGGCAGTCAAGGCAATGAGACGGCTCGACAGGGCGGATTTCTCCTCCCGGCCGAACAGGCGATCGAGCCAGTGGGGCATGGCAGCCTCCTTGGGGTTGGGTTTTCAGGACAGGCGGTCGGCTAGAGCCGCCGCAGACGCGGGGCGCCGGTGCGGCCGAGCAGGAGTTCGCTGATGGCCCAGACCAGGGCGTCGACCCGGTCCGGACTGGATTTGGCGGCCTCGGGCGCGCCGAAGGCGCACATCTGGTCTTCCAGGCCGGGAAAGGCCCGGGCATGGCGGACCCGTCCGGCGGCATAGAGGGCGGCGACGGGTTCGGCCCGCGCCCGCTTGCCACGCGAGGCATGGACCAGACGCACGGGCAGACCCGGCGCGGCGGCTTGCAGCACGGCACGGACCATTTCCCCGCCCTGATTGGCTTCGGCCACCAGGGCATCGGCGGCATAATCCTCAAAGGCCGATGCGGCCCGTCCGGCCCAGTCCGATGGCAGGGCCGGACCGAAGGAGAGGTCGGCCAGCACAACCGCCGACCGGGCCGGGCCCTCGCCATACCCACCGGCCACGACGATCCCGCATTCATCGCAGCGCGGCCCGCCACTGGCCGGCGGGTCGAGCGCCACCACGATCCGGTCCAGATCCGGCACACCGGTTTGCAACCGGGCCGCCTCGACCTCGGCCCGCGTCCACAGGGCGCCATCGGGATCGTCGATCAGCAAGCCTTCGACTTCCTGGCGGCCCAGCATGGACCCGCCATAGGCGGCATTGAGAGCAGCCACGAAGCCGGGCGCGAGATTGGCTTCATTGGCGGCGGTCGGTTGATGGGTCAGGCGAACCGGCCCATCCGCACCCGCCGCCCGCACCAGCGCCTTGAGCGCGGGAATGGGACGCGGCGTGGTGGTCAACAGGATTTGCGGGACGCCGCCCAGCCGGACGCCCATGCGCAGCGTGTCGAGGACACGTTGCGGGTCCGACCAGGCAGCGAACTCATCACCCCAGGCAAAGTCAAATTGCGGCCCGCGCAGCCCGTCCGCATCCTCGGCGGAAAAGGCATAGGCCTGGCTGCCCGAGGGAAAGACCAGACGTTTGCGGCTGGCTTCATAGCGCGGTTGTTCATCCGGACTGCCCAGGTTTTTCAGCCCGGACGGGCCTTCAATCATCACCTCGCGCACATCATTGAAAGTCGGCCCCACCAGGGCGATGCGGCTGACACCGCGCAGCGCCCGGTGTCGCACCCATTCCGCGCCGGCGCGGGTCTTGCCCGCCCCGCGCCCGCCGAGAAACAGCCAGGTCAGCCATTCACCCGGCGGCGGCAATTGCGGGCCCGTCGCGTGGTAGCGGAAGTCGGTGTGGATGGCGTCCCGGGTCCGGCGGTCCGCCTTCTTCTTCCAGGCCTGCAATCGCTCCCGCGCCGTCATGGTCCAGAATGTGTCGACGAAGGAAAGCATCGTCGCGAGCCTTTTGGGCGTCATCATCTCCTGCCTCCTCCTCTGTCAAATCTTCACGTGCTTGGTCAGCCTCCGCCTGGGCCTGGTCCTGCTTTAGGAGCGCCGCATAAGCATTGGCGAGGCGGATCGCCTTGGCGGGGTCGCCGATCAGGAACTCCACCTCCACATCGTCCCTGCGACGCTGCCGCGCCCGCTCGCAGATATCGGCGAGGGTTTTCTCGTCATAAGTCCGCAGCCGGCGCAAATGGCGGTTCACGGTGCAACTGGCCATGCCAGAGAGCGTCGCCAGCTGCGGCCCCGTCGCTCCGCGCCGTGACAGCAGCAGATAGGGGTACCAGTCGACGTCGTCTTTCGGCTTTGTCTGGGGAATTCCGGGCATGCCGAATATTAGCCGCGGGCTGTCACCGGTCGGATAAGTCCCAGGAAAAAACCCGCAACCGCCTGAACGGTCACGGGTTCTTCGGGACGGTGGCAGGGATAGCGGCGGGTTTATCCTCGCCTTGTGGCCCTGCCAGGCAATTTCACACGCGTGTCTGGAGCGGGCTCACATGGTGGCGCGGCCCGTCTGGCGGGCTTTGTGACGAATTTGGCTCGAAGTTGAAACAACGGAGTGAGGCAAGGGTTGCGTGCGGGTTAACGGCGGCCCGCGTGTCATCCCTGATGGGCGCATTCGCGCAGGCGGGGCGAAAGTCAGGGGCCTGGCTGGTGGCCACCCCATAGGTCCCCGCCTTGCGTCCGGCCTGCGCCGGACATCCAGCGGGGATGACAAGGGTGGAAGTGTTTCAAGACATGGCGCAACGCGCTCATCGATCCGTCAATCACTTGCCGGGAGACAGCCGTATCGGGTTCTTGAGCTCAAGGGTTTCAACCGCGAAGCGGCGGCTGCGCCGCCCTTGACCTCAAGAACCCGATACGGCCCGCTGGCTGACAAGTGGTTTAAGGGTGGGTCCGCGCCCTGATCAAGTCAGGGCTTCGCCCGGGATGACAAAAGGAGAGGCACCCTCAATCCTCCTCCCCCTCACCCGGCCATTCCGTGATCCGGGCTTCCCAGTCGACGCTGTCGGGATCGGCGAAGGTGCTTTCCGACGTCACCCGGCCGGCGATGGACATGCCGGCCTTGCGGGTTGAGTCGGGGTCGCCGGATTTCAGCGGGTGCCAGTCATAGAGGTCGCGGCCCTCCGCGATCAGACGGTAGGCGCAGGTCTGGGGTATCCAGTTGAGCTGGGGGACATTGTCCGGGGTCAGCATGACGCAATCGGGCACATGCATGTGGCGATTGTCGTAATGGCGGCAGCCACCCTTGTTGCAGTCATAGAGTTTGCAGGCGACATCGGTGTCCAGATTGAGGCCTGTATCCTCGTCTTCCAGCTTGATCAGACAGCATTTGCCGCAGTGATCGCACAGCGACTCCCACTCGGATTTGCTCATCTGAGCGAGAGATTTCATCTTCCAGAAAGGCAATGCCATGAGAAACGCCTGAATTTGGCCTCGATTGGAAGGCTTTAGACTGTGCCCGAGGGGGGTGGCTATAGCATGTATCAGGAGCCGTTTCGCGCGGATCACATGATGGAACGCGATCGACGCGAACAGCGGCGGCGAATGATTCTGGGCGGCCTGCTGGGCGGGCTCGTCCTGATTGGCACGGTATTGGGCGTAACCGGCTGGCACTGGGCCTTCCACGACCTGCCGCCCGCCCCGACCAGTGCCGCCGAGCTGTGGTCGACCCGGCGCGAACCCTCCGTCACCCTGCAGGATCGTGAGGGGCATGTGTTGGCGGTGCGCGGCCCGCTATATGCCCGCGCGGTGGGGCTCGACACCCTGCCCGACCATGTCCCGCAAGCCTTCCTGGCGATCGAGGACCAGCGCTTTTACGACCATGACGGGGTCGATTTGCGCGGGGTTGTGCGGGCGCTCTGGGTCAATTTCCGGGCCGGGCGGTCCGTCCAGGGCGGGTCGACCATCACCATGCAGCTGGTGAAAAATCTCATCCTCTCGCCGGACCGGCAATTGCGTCGCAAGATCCAGGAGATGCGCCTCGCCCGGCAGCTGGAAGATCATCTCACCAAGACCGAGATTCTCGAGCTTTATCTCAACCGCATCTATCTGGGCGCCCGGGCCTTCGGTGTGGAAGCGGCGGCCCGGCGCTATTTCGACAAGTCGGCGACCGAACTGACCCTGGCCGAGGCCGCCTTGCTGGCCGCCCTGCCCAAAGCGCCGAGTCGCTTGGACCCGACCGTCAATCTCGCCGCCGCCCAGGCCCGGGCCGCTACCGTACTGGATGCCATGCTCGCCGCCGGTTTCATCGATCAGGCAGCCCATGACGCGGCCATTGCCGAACCGGCCAGTCCTGTGGCCGACACGTCCGATCCCGGTGCCACCGCCAATTGGGGCCATGCCTTCGACTATGCCCTGGCCGAAGCCACCGGTCTGGTCGGTGATGACGTGCCGGACCTGGTCATCCGCACCACGCTGGACCCCGCCCTCGCCCGCGCCGCGCATGATCTGATCGAGGAAACCCTGGCCGCGGAAGGCGCCGCCCAGAATGCCGGTGAGGCGGCGATTGTGCTTTTGGCACCGGACGGGGCGATCCGCGCTTTTGCCGGCGGGCGCGATTATGCGACCAGCCAGTTCAATCGCGCCATCCAGGCCCAGCGCCAGCCCGGCTCGGCCTTCAAACCCTTCGTCTTCACCGCCGCGCTGGAGGCGGGCTATGACCCGTCCTCGGCGGTCTGGGACGAGCCGATCGATCTGGAAGGCTGGACGCCGCAGAATTTCTCCGGTGGTTTCCGCGGTCTGGTGACCTTGCAGGAAGCGCTGAAGCGCTCGATCAATACGGTCGCGGCCCAGGTCGCCGACCAGGTCGGGATTGACCGCGTGGTCGAGGTCGGACGCCGTTTCGGCCTCACCTCGCCCCTGCCCGAATTGCCGGCCATCGCGCTCGGCGCGGCGGAAGTGAACCTGCTCGAATTGACCTCGGCCTATGCCGTTTTTGCCAATGATGGCGCCCGCCGCGAGCCCTATTTCATCACCTCGATCACCAATTCACGCGGCGATGTCCTCTATGAACACGCGTTGGTCGCGGCGCAGAGGGCGACGACGGCCGAGACGGCCCGGGCCATGTCGACCATGCTGCAGGATGTGGTGTTGACCGGGACCGGGCGACGGGCCCGGCTGGGCGATCGCCCGGCCGCTGGCAAGACCGGCACCAGCCAGTCTTTCCGCGATGCCTGGTTTGTCGGCTATACGGCCGATTACATCGCCGGGGTCTGGGTCGGCAATGATGATGACACGCCCATGGATGATGTCACCGGCGGGGGTCTGCCCGCCACCATCTGGCAGCGCTACATGACCACGGTCCATGCCGATCTGCCGGTGCGGGCGCTGTCGGCCCCGGCCCCGCGCACACGCTCGGAACGGGAGGAGCGGCTGGCCGCTTTTTATTCCGACTTGTCGGCGTCCTTCTCGGCGATACTGGCCGAGGAGTCCTCACCCAACGAGCGCTGAACCGCCGCCGTCAGTTCGGCCATTTCAGTGCGCATCTGGGCAATTTCCGCATGTAGGCGATCGCGGTCGGCATCGGCCTCGAGATCGCGGGCCTCCTCCTCGTCGAAATGCTTGGCCTGCAGGCTGTCGACGATAATGGCGATGAAGAGATTGAGGACGGCAAAACTGGTCAGGACGATGAAAACAAGGAAGAAAATCCACGCCCAGGGATGAAACTCCATGACCGGCAGGGCGACATCCGTGGCCCAGCCTTCCAGCGTCATCACCTGGAAAAGGGCAAAGGCCGACTCGCCCAGCGAACCGAAACGCTCCGGATTGCTCTCGGAGAAGAATTTCGTCGCCATGACGGCCGAGACGTAGAACATCAGGCCCAGAACGGCGATCACGGCGCCCATCCCCGGAATGGCCCTGAGCAGGGCTTCCACCACCTTGCGCAGATCCGGCATGACCGAGAAGAGGCGGAAGGCCCGCACGATACGCAGGGCCCGCAGGACCGAGAAGCCGCCCGCGGCGGGCAGGATGGAAATGATGATGACGGCGAGGTCGAACCAGTTCCAGCCATTGAGGAAAAAGCGGTGCCGGTAGACGAAAAGCTTGAGCAGGATTTCAACGACGAACACGCCGACAATCACGCGATCCATGATCGGCAGCCAGGTCGTGAACCAGGCGCCCTCATAGGGGTAGGTTTCCAGTCCGAGCGTGATCGCGTTGAACACGATCAGCGTCATGATGAAATTGCGAAAACCCGAACTCTCGACGAAAGTTTTCACGCGAACCCCCTGCAATGATCCCGGCGCCCCTGTCCCGACAGGCAACGCAGGCCTGCTCCTAGCCCTGTCACCTAGGAAATTCAATCATCTGGTGCCAGTTCAAATTTGAGGAAAATCGCCGATAGTTCGAATTTTAGCGGACCGCTTATCCACGATTTAAGGCGCTTGAGGCATTAAGGTGCCAGACAAGCACGGGACGCAAACATGCGCCTTTCTGGCCCGAAGATCAGCACCAGGTCGACGCCCGCTCCGGGTCAGTCCCTGCAGCATGGCGAAATCACCATTGCCTACCAGCCGATCCTGCGCGGCGGGTCGATCGCCATCATGTGCTATTTCCTGTTCGACTTGGTCACCCGGCTCGCCTTTCCGGGCGAGTCCCATCATGGCGTCATGGTGCTGGCGGTCTCCTTCGCGGCGCTGACATCGATCAGTGTGCGCCTGTATCTGTGCCGGACCCGTTCGGCCGGCCAGCTGGAAGTCGCGGGCAGCATTCTCTGCCTCAGCCTGTTTGCCAATTCGAACCTGCAACAAGTGCTCTATTTCCAGGACGAGAACCTGCTCTACTCGGTCCTCATGATGCCGATTTTCGCCGCCCTCCTGCCGAGCCGGCGGACGATTGCGGTCGCCACACTGCTGTGTTTCGCCAGCCTCGTCATACTGGTCCAGAGCAATATACCGGCGCGTATGAGCGACTATATCTGGATCGGCTTTTCCGGCATTGCCGCCGGGGTCGCCATTTCCCTCATCCTGCGCAATGCGGTCCTCAACTCGGTCAAGGCGCGTCTCGATGCCATCCGCGATCGCGAAACGGCCGAGGCCCTGGCCGCGGAAACGCGCCATCTCGCCGAATGCGACGCACTGACCAATCTGCCCAATCGCCGCAGCTTCTTCACCGAACTGGAAAGCCGCCTGGAGCGCCTTCGCCGCCATGGCGAACCCTTTGTGCTCGGCCTGGTCGACCTGGACGGGTTCAAGCCGGTCAATGACACCTATGGCCACGCGGCCGGCGATGAAATGCTCAAACAGGTCGCCGAACGCCTCAAGACTGTTGCCGGCGACACGGCGATGCCGGCCCGTCTGGGCGGCGATGAATTCGCCCTCATCGCATCGGCGCCCTGCACACGCAGCGAGACCGTCCTGCAGCTGGGCCATCGTATCGAGGCACAGCTTTCCCGCCCCTATGAACTGGGCGAATACACCTGCAAGGGGTCTGGCTCAGTCGGGCTGTTGATCTGCAATGACCCGGACCTCTCGACCCATGACGTCATGGAACGGGCCGATCACGCCCTCTATTTTGCCAAGCGCGCCCTGCAGGGCAAGGCGGTCCTGTTCAACGCCGCGCTCGAACACGAGATGATGGCCTCGAGCCAGGTCGACAAGGCGCTGCGCCGCTGCAATTACGAGACGGAGTTTACGGTCAAATTCCAGCCCCAATACGATCTCATCAAATCGAGGGTCATCGGTTTTGAAGCCCTGGCGCGGTGGGATTCGCCGGAATTGGGCACGGTCTCACCGGACGTCTTCATCCAGGCTGCCGAGCGCGCCGGCATGATCCGTCCGCTGACCCAGGTCCTTCTGACCAAGGCGCTGACCGCGATGAAGGACTGGCCCGAGGACCTCACCCTGTCCTTCAACCTGTCCGCCCATGACCTGATGTCACCGCAAGCCATGGAAAGCGTGCTGCAGACCGTGAAGGACAGCGGTCTGCCGACCAAGCGGATCGAGTTCGAGATCACCGAAACCGCCATGATGAGCGATTTCAACCAGGCCCGACGCGCCATCGACCAGATTTCAAAAGCCGGACATTCCGTGGCCCTGGACGATTTCGGCGTCGGCTATTCCTCCTTGCAGTATCTCCAGCAATTGCCGGTCTCGAAGCTCAAGATCGACCGATCCTTTGTCAGCCAGATGCTGGAAGATTCATCGTCCTTCAAGATTGTCCGGACCATGCTCTCCCTGTCCCAGACACTCGGTCTGGGTTGTGTGATCGAGGGCGTGGAGACGGAGGCACAAATGCATATCCTGCGCACACTCGGCGCCCGGCACGTCCAGGGCTATCTGATCGGTGAGCCGATGACCGCCGACGCCGTCCTGCCGCATCTGTCGTCCCCGCTCAAGATCGGCCGGCCCCGGCCGGACATCTGTCCGCCGGGGCTTCGCAAGGCGCGCGCATGAGGCCGCTCGCAGGCCTTCTCTGCGGTCTTGCGGCACTGGCCTGCGGTGCCCCCGCCTTCGCCGATGATGTCATGGAAGGTCATGCCCGGCGCGGCGCCGTCTATGCCCGCATCCTGATGGAAGACCTCACCCCGAATGCCTGTGCCGCCCTGTGCGACGGCGATGGCCAGTGCCAGTCCTGGGTCTGGACCCGGGCCGAGCTGACTGGCACCGATCCGGGCTGCCACCTCCTCTCGGCCGCCCCGACGCCCTATCGCGCGCCCGGTCGTGTCACCGGCCTGTCGGGTCAGCTCAGTGATCGCATAGAAGCCGCCGCCGAGCGCGCCCCCAGCCCCCGCGAGGAAGACGCGCTGCGCGCCACCTTGCGCGGGCCCTACTGAGCGTCCGCCGCAAAACTCCCAATTCCCGTACAATTTGAAACATCCCTCCTACGGTTTTTTTACCTGCTGCTGAGAGATTGATGCCTCACCATCGCGTGGAGTGGGACATGGCGGTCATCAGCAAGCTCAACAATCTGGTCGGACTGGCGCGCGAGAAGTCGAGCGATCGCCGTCGGGCCCTGTTGCGCGAAGTGACCGACCTCTTCTTCGAGGAAACACCCGAGCGCGACAGCGCCGTCTCCGGACGTTTTGACGAAGTCCTATCCGCCCTTGCCGAACAGACGGCCCAAGACGCCCGCGAGGAATTGTCCCACCGCTTTGCGGATACGCCGCTGGCGCCGCGCGGCCTTGTGCTGAAACTGGCCCAGGACGCCATCGAGGTGGCTGGCCCGATGCTGTCCAAATCCTCGGTCCTGTCCGAAGACGATCTGGTAAGCATCGCGGAAAAAGGCTGCCAGGACCGCCTCAAGGCGATGTCGAAGCGCGAAGAAGTCTCCGAACGCCTGTCCGACACGATTGTCCGCCGCGGCGATGACGAGACCGTGGCGACGCTGATCTCGAATGAAGGCGCACAGATTTCCCGTGAGACCTTCGAGACCGTGTCCGAGCGGGCTGAAACCTCCGAAATCCTTCAGGCCCCGCTGGTCAAGCGCAGCGACACGCCCAATGACATTCTCGCGGACATGATGCTCACCGTACGCAATCATTTGCGTGACCAGATCATGGAACGCTTCGACAGTGTCGACCCGGCCATCATCGACCAGGCCATGGCCGTCTCGAAAGCGCGCCTGGCCGCCCGGATCCGGAATGACAAGCAGATCGAGGACGCGCGAAAATTCATTGCCTCCATGGCGATGCGCAAGAAGCTCGATGGCAGCCTGCTCGCCCGTCTCCTGCGTGAAGGTGAACAGGTGAAATGCCATGTCGGCTTCGCCGAGATGACCGGGGTCGATTACACAGCCGCCAAGCGTGCCATCGAGCAGGAAAGCATCGATCCGCTGGCCCTGATCTGCAAGTCCGCCGGTTTCGACAAGGCGCTTTTCGTGACCCTTGCCGTGCTGCGCCACAGCAATAGCGAAGACGCCTTCCGCGATGCCCGCGAACTCGGCAATCTCTACGACCGCATCACCGCAGATGACGCCGCCCGCGCGATGCGCTTCTGGCGCATGCGCCGGGACATGGCGGCCTAGGCTTAGCTGTCCGAAATCGGCTGTGTTCGCGAGCGCAGCCAGTCCGCATAGTCGGCTTCCGAACATGCGCCCGCGGCCAACGCCGCGGTGAATTGCACAACTTCGACTTCGGGCGCCGCCAATCGCTGGCCATTGATATTCAGGAAAATGAAGGCGGCGAGAAAGGCCGTGCGCTTATTGCCGTCCACGAATGGATGCGCGGATGCAAGCCCATGCGCATATTTGGCCGCCAGCGCATGCAGGTCGCCCAGCCCGTAATCATAAGCCTGCGATGGGCGCGCCAATGAACTGTCCAGACGCTCTGTATCCCGAAGGCCGGGCGCACCGCCATGCTCCGCAATCTGCATGTCATGCACGGCCAGGATCACAGCCGGTGAAAGCCAATTCGGAGCACTCACTTGGCCAGTTCACGCAGGGCGTTGCGATAGGTCGCCATCCCCTCCTCTGCCGCTGCAAGCTGTTCCGGGAAAGCCGGATCATACGGCGTGAGCCGCATTGATCCGTCAGGCGCCTCGGTCACATGGAGCACGTCACCCGCCTCCAGCTTGAAGCGCTCCAACAGGGCGCGCGGCAAAACGACGCCTTGGGAATTGCCGATTGTGCGAATTTTCAGACTGGTCACGCCATCACCTCATGTAGCTACGCATGTTATAACACACATCAGACACAGGCAGAAAGCTCGACCGGCCGGGCACGGCCCGCAAGAACTTCCTCACCACGCTCTCACATGCCACTCTTCCCCCATGCCCGAAGCCTTCAATCCTGATATCGCGACGCGAGCCATGGCCCGCCTGGACAGCTGGCTGGTCGAAACCGGTATGCGGCTGGAGATCGTCCCGTCGGAGTTTGCCATCCTGCACGATGATGCGGTCGATATTCTCGTCCACAGCGCGACTCTGCCGCCGCTTCGCATCACTGTGTTTGACGAGTATGGCGACCTGGGCACCCACGATGCCCGTCTGGCCCTGGTGATGATCGGGCGCGGGTTTGGTGAGCTGGACGATGCGGGCGATGCCGTCGTCTGGGCCCGGGCCGAGGGCCTCGATCCGGATGATCCGGCCTCAACGCGCCTGCATCAACAGCTGAGCGCGGCGCGCGCGGCCTTTCTGAAGGCCTGGGGCGAGCCGCCGGACGTCGTCACGGATCTGGACTGGCAGCTCAATGCCGGCACGGCGCAGGCGCTGCGGCGCGAGGCGGGGCTTTTGCCGAAGCGGTGACGGCCCTCCAATACCTTGTCATCCCCGCTGAATGTCCGGCGAAGGCCGGACGCAAGGCGGGGATCTATGTGGTCGCCACGAGTTAGGTCCCTGACTTTCGCTCGGCCTTCGCGGGGCGTCCATCAGGGATGACAATCACGCGAACTGTCCGCGCGCCGATCAGTCCTTGCCTGCCTCACTCGCCACCACAGCTTTCGCGCCATCATCACCCGGCGGCGTAAACACCTCTGCGCCGCTTTCGACATAGATACTGGTCGACGGGAAGGCGAATTCGGTGCCGGCGGTTTCGACCGTGTCCTTGATGAAGAAGGCGAGCTCCTCCTTCAGGCGCAGCCATTCGCCCCAGCTCGTGGTCTTGGTGAAGCAATACAGCATGAAGTCGATCGAGGACGGGCCAAAACTGTCGACCCGCATGAAGGTCGAAACCTCCGGTGCCTGGGCATATTCCGGATGGCTTTCGATATAGCCCAGCACCTTGTCGCGGATTTCGCGCAGCTGCTCCGCCGTGGAGTCGTAGCGCACGCCGATGATCCAGTAGGTCCGGCGATGCGTCATGCGGGTGAAATTGATGACCGCATTGTCGGCAAGTTTCGAATTGGGGACATAGACCGGGCCCTTGTCGAAACGGCGCACCACGGTGGAGCGGAAATTGATCTCCTCGACCGTGCCTTCGACAATCCCGTCCACCTTGACCCAATCGCCAGGCAGGAAGCGCTTCTCGGTCAGGATGAGAATGCCGGCGATGAGATTCTTGAACAGGTCCTGGGCGCCCAGGCCGATGGCGACGCCGAACAGGCCGAGACCGGCGACAATGCCGGCGACCGGAATATCCCAGACCTGCAGCACCGCGGCCGCGCCGACGATGATGAAGACGATGCGCAATGCCTTGGTCATCCAGTCGATCATGACCGGCGTCAGCGCGTTGCGAAGCCCCTGCAGGGCATGGGCTAGCGGACCGACCGCATTGTGCAACGCCCAGAAGAGCGCAATCACCACGAGGGACTGGACGAATTGATGACCGCGCAGCGTGCCCTCCCCGCCAAATTGCAGGATGTTGAGGGCGAAGAAGAGGGCGATGATCACCGGAACCAGTTTCATCGGCCCGGCCAGGGCATCGACCACCGCATCGTCGAATGTGGTCTCGCTTTTGGAGGCCAGGCGCTTGAGCGCGGCAATCAGCCAACGCGCAATCATGCCGCGGGCGACAATCCCGATCAGCACGATCAGCAGGGCCAACAGGCCCTGGCCAATACTCACGCCCAGAAAAGACGTGTTCCAGACATCCAGGATCAGGGCCCAGAGCTCCCGCGCCTGTTCCGGCAGATTCTCCTCGATCGAGGGTGACGTCGTCATGCGGCCCGCTCCTTGGCACGGTGGAAGGTGAGGTCGGGGAATTTCTCTTCCGAATAGGAGACTTCCCAGGCCGATTTGGCGAGGAAAACCGGATCGCCATTGATATCCTCGGCCATGGCCGATTTGTGCCGGTCGGCGAAGGCCTCGATCTTGTCGCGCGCGCCGGTGACCCAGCGGGCCGTGTCGTAAGGCGCCGGTTCGAAATCGACCTCCAGCCCGTATTCGGCGGCGACGCGCTCGCGCATCACATCGATCTGCAGCGCGCCCACAGCCCCGACGATGAAATCGCCGCCCAGGGTCGGCCGGAAGAGCTGGGTCACGCCCTCCTCGGCCAGGCTTTCCAGCGCCTTCTTGAGGTGTTTGGCCTTCAACGGATCGGCCAGGCGGGCCCGGCGCAGGATTTCCGGGGCGAAATTGGGAATGCCGGAGAAGCGCAACTTGCCGGTCTCGGACAGGCTGTCCCCGACCCGCAGCGTACCGTGATTGGGCACACCCATGACATCACCGGCAAAGGCCTCGTCGGCGATCTCGCGGTCCTGGGCGAAAAAGAGGATGGGCGAGGACACGGTGAGCTGTTTGCCAGCCTCGGTCTTCAGTTTCATGCCGCGTTTGAAGGTGCCCGAACACAAGCGCACAAAGGCGACGCGGTCGCGGTGATTGGGGTCCATATTGGCCTGCACCTTGAACACGAAACCGGCGACTTCCTTGCCGCCCGGCTCGAGCTCCACCGCCTGGCCATTCTTGACCGCCGGCATGGCGGCCGGCCCCGGAATGATGTCGGCCAGCCCGTCCAGAAGCTCGCGCACCCCAAAGCCGCGCAGGGCCGAGCCGAAGAAGACCGGCGTCATATGACCTTCCAGGAAGCTTTGCATCTTGAAGGCGGGGCACAGCTCGGCCGCGACTTCAGCGCCCTCTTCCAGTTCCGCGACCTCGTCTCCGGAGAGGTGCTCACGGATCTCAGTGCCGTCGAGCGCCCAGCGCGGACTGGCGGCGGTGTCATCGCGGTCATCGCCGGGCTTTTGATAGCCGACGAACTTCTTTGTCCTGAGGTCGAGCACGCCCTTGAAACGATTGCCCGAACCGGAGGGCCACTGCATCGGTACGGTGTCCAGAGCCAGCTTGTCCTGGATGTCTTCGAGCAGATCGACCGGGTCCAGCGCCTCCCGGTCCATCTTGTTGATGAAGGTGACAATGGGGATGTCGCGCAGGCGGCAGACCTCGACCAGTTTCAGCGTCCGCGGCTCCACACCCTTGGCCGCGTCGAGCACCATGATGGCACTGTCGGCCGCGGTGAGCGTGCGATACGTGTCTTCGGAGAAATCCTCGTGGCCCGGCGTATCGAGCAGGTTGAAGAGAAGGGCCCGGTGTTCAAACGTCATCACCGAGGCGGAGACCGAAATTCCGCGCTCCTGTTCGATCTTCATCCAGTCCGATTGGGTCCGGCGGTTTTCGCCGCGCGCGCGGACCTGGCCGGCCAGGCGGATGGCGCCGGCGGACAGGAGCAGCGTCTCGGTCAGCGTCGTCTTACCGGCGTCGGGATGGGAGATGATCGCGAAGGAACGGCGGCGCGCCCATTCCGGGGCGTCTTGGGTCGGGGCAGTCATGGCGGGCTCATGTGTGATGCAGGGCGTCCGGTTACCCTGTTACCGCCCCCGCGCGCAAGTCACCTCACGCGGCAAGCCAGACCTGGTCATTGATCTGCCCGGCCGTGAGATAGCCCAGCTCCTGGTCCTTCCACAGCGAGGCCAGGGTCGTGATCGTGACATTGGCATAGCGCAGCCCGACCTCGGCATGGCTCGCAGCCCCGCCGGGGCGGACGGCCAGCAGGGCGTTCGCGCCCGGCGCGACATAGCTGATCAGGGCGACCAGGTGGCGCACATGTTCCGGCTTGTTATGAGCAATATTGGGATCTGCGAAGACAGCTTCCCGGACCAGGCTATTGAGCTGGGCGGCGGTCAGAGTCTCGATCTGCTCGGGCGAGAGCGGGATTTGGCCAGAGCGCAAAACCCCGTTCAGATCCCCCAGATCGAAAACGACATCGTTGAAGAGAAACAACATGGCGAACCCGAAGCGCTAGGAGCAATTTGAACCCTCCCAGCCTAGCGCCGGTGCGTTAAGGATTTTCTACCGGCTCGGTCAGGAAGTGGCGCCCCTGCCGATCCTCGATCTCGACGATCCAGATATCCGGATCCTGATCGGCCCGCTTGTGGCAATAGGCATCCAGGCTCGCCTCATCCGTCTCGGGACGCCGGGTCCAGATCCGCTCACCCTGATCGTCCCGCGACGGGACATAAAGGTGTGCCAGTTGCGACCCCAATACCACTTTTACGAGTATCGCCCCGGCATCTTCGTCTCCCCGGCGAATCACATAAGCCGACGCAAACGCTGATTCAGCCCTGCGTATCAAGGCATCCAGCCAGAATTTCGATTTCAGAGCACTCATTTCGATTGCTGGCAGCCCAATTGCTTAATAATCTGTAAACGGGTGAGGGAGCGTTTCATGTTTGTAAGAGTATTGTCGTCTGCGGTCGCCGCATTGGCCATCCTTGCGTCCGGCCCGATGGCCGTCTGGGGACAGGACAATCCGGCTGCCAGCGCAGTAGAGACGATTCCGGTCAATACGGAAGAGCGCAGTCTTGCGGACCTTGATGGCGGTTCCAACGCCTTCATCCTGTCCACATCACGTGAGCGGGCGCAGATCCATTTCTCCCTGCCGCCGAATGTCGACACCACGGAAGCCTGGCTTCGCCTCGCCGCCCGTCCGGCCAGCGACAGCACATCCGGACTCATCCATGTCTCGGTCAATGGCGGCGAAGCCATCACCATCCGTCCCCAGGCCCGGGCCATGGAAGCGCGCTTCGCCCTCTTCTCCGCCGATTTCCGCGCCGGCGACAATACACTCGAGATCGCTTACACCACTGACACCCCGGCGGCTGGCTGGATTGTCGATGCCCGGCGCTCGCAGATGCGCCTGACCCTGGAACCGGTTGCCGCGATCGACACGCTGGATGATCTGGAACACGCCCTCGGCGCCGATTATGCCGCGCCGCGGCGGATCGCGCTTCTCACCGATGACAGCCGCGAACGCGTAACGCTGGAAGCCCTTGTGGCCCAGGGGCTTGCCCTGCGCGCCGGCCAGGTCCCGCTTTTCACCGCCAATGCCGAAGAGGCCGATCTGGTTGTTCGCATTGCCGACAATGCCCGCCTTGCCGCCGATGATCGCGCGGCCCTGCGCTCCGGTGACCTGTCCACCGGTCCCGAGATCGCCTTCCGCAATGACGGCATCCCGCACCTCATCATCACCGGTCGCAATCTCGACGAAGCCACGGCGGCCGCCCGCTTGATGGCGGCCCGCTCCTTCAATGGCTATCAACGCAGTTTTCTCGCTTCGGATGCGATGACAGCCACGCGTCTGGGCACCCGCCAGGTCCGCGATGCCCGCACCCTGCACGCCAATGCCGACCTGCGGACCTTTGCCGATACGGGCCTGCCTTTCTCGGCTGACCAGGGTTCGCGCACGGCAGTCCAGTTCTCGACCCGTTTCGATGCCGATCGGCATGGTGCCCTGTCCGTCATGGCCCGCGCCGCCCTGATCAGCGGCGAAGCCTGGCTCTATGCCTGGTATGGCGATGCTGACGCGACAGCGCCCGCCAATCACAATCTCCTTGTCATCGGCCCGGGCTCGACCGAAATCGCGGCGATCGACCGCAATGCCCCGGCCGAGCTTCGCGCCGCATTGCGCGCTGCCGAACGGTCGCGCGGCCAGCGTGGCCTGATGCGCCTTGCCGCCGCAGCCTATGCCGACGCCGGCGATGTTGAGGCCGGCGCCGAGGTCGGGATCGGTGTGGCCTCGCTCTTCCGCGACCAGGCCAATCAAAGCCGCTGGATCGCCACGCTGACGGCGCCGGACATCGCCTCCTTCGAGGCGGCCGGACGGTCACTGGCCCGCTCCGATCTGTGGATGGCGCTGGAAGGCCGGGCCGCTGTCTGGAGTGCCCGCGGTGTCACGGCGCTGGATTATGCGGTGGTCTCGCCGACCCTGTCAGAACGGGCGCGTGAATTTGCGGTCGACCATACGCGTGACGCCGCCTTCATTCTGTTCGGCGCCGCCTTCCTGCTCCTGATGCGCGGCTTTCTGGGACGTCGCAAGCGGGTTTCCGCGCAATCCTAGTGATTGAATTCGCAGAGAATTAACTACCCTTCTTCACGCCGCATCAAACCCGGCCTGTTAGACATCTCCCCATGCAAGCGGGATTTGTCATGCACGCCAGAATGAAAGCGATTGTCCTCGGGCTGGGCCTCGGCCTGACCGGGATGGGCCATGCGGCCCTCGCCGATGACGCCGCCGCAGCCATTTTTGGCGAACGTCAGCTGGCCCTGGCCGTGGATGATCGCTGCCACCTGTTCACGGACGGTCAGCGCAATGCGCTGGACGCCGCGCGCCTCCAGGCCCGCGGCCTCCTCCTGCGCGAGGGCATCGCGCGCCAGGCGCTGGACGATTACACGGCCGATCTGCACCGCCAGGCGGCCGGTATCGCCTGTGCCGATGACGCGGTCGCCGATCTGCAACACCGGGTGGTCAACGCCTATGCCGGCTGGGTCCGCATTCCGGCGATGGAGTTTCCCGGTCGCCATTTCACCTGGACAGCCAGCCGCACGGTGATGCCGGACACGCCGGTCTGGTCGATCCGCCAGGATCAAGGGGATTTCGTCGTCGGTGTCAGCACGCGCGATGATCGCCGCCAGCTGAGTTTCGCGCTGGCCGGTCAGCCCGATGCGACGTCCGCAATCCTTGTCCTGCGTGACATGGACCGTCAGCCGACGCTTTATGACGCCACGATGGGGGGCATCTATGCCGGCCCGACCGAGGCTGCCTGGGCGCGCTGGACTCCGCCGCGCTTTGCCGAGACCCGGATCTGGGCCCGTGGCCACAATGCCGGACGTCTTGCCGCCACTCTGGCCGAGACAGAAGATGCCGCCACCCTGTTCGATTTCCCGATGAGCGCCGCCGACGCGCTCGCAGCCCGCGATCCGCGCGAAGCCGCCCGCATCGATCTGATGGACCGCCATGGTCGCATCACCGCCAGTCACTACATCGAGATCGGTGACTTCGCGGCTGCCCTCGCCTTCCTGCGTGGCGGCGATCAGCGCGATCTGGCGGGCAGCTCCGCGCCCGAACCGTCCGCGCCGTAAGTCTGCCTTCATCGCTCCTGCGTACCAAACTCCATCGCGCGCGATTATTCACGTGTCATCCCCGAAGGATGCCCGGCGAACGCCGGGCGAAAGTCAGGGACCTAGCTGGTCGCCGCCACATAGGTTCCCGCTCTGCGTCCCGCCTTCGCGGGACATACGGCAGGGATGACAAGTCTCGCGTTTTCACTGGCACCGCAGGCTGCGCTGGCCGAATGGCATCCCAAGCGCTATGACCCCGGCTCCGCGATCCCCCGTCCCGCCCGCGCAGTGAAAGTTCGACCGACACGATGCTTACGATTTCCAATCTCGACTATCGCATCGGCGAGCGGTCCCTGTTCGAAAATGCCTCGGCGCAAATCTCCGGTGGCTGGAAAGTCGGCCTGGTCGGTCGCAATGGCACGGGCAAGTCGACCCTGCTGCGCATCATCCGCGAAGAGATCGACCAGCCCTCCTCGGATTCGCCGATCCGCCTGCAGCGTGGCGCCCGCATGGGCTGGGTCGCCCAGGAGGTCCAGCCCTCCGACATGACCATTCTCGAGGTTGTGCTGGCCACCGATGCCGAGCGTCACGCTTTGATGCAGGAATCGGAAAGCGCCACCGATCCCGACCGGATCGCCGCGATCTTTGAACGCCTGGCCGATATCGATGCCTGGTCGGCTGAAGCCCGCGCCGCGGAAGTGCTGATGGGTCTGGGCTTCAGCGATGCCGACCTCGCCCGTCCGACGCGCGAGTTCTCCGGTGGCTGGCGCATGCGCGCGGCCATTGCCGGCGTGCTGTTTTCCGAGCCCGACCTGTTGCTGCTCGACGAGCCGACCAACTATCTCGACCTTGAAGGCGCGGCCTGGCTGGAAACCTATCTCAAGAAATATCCCCACACCGTGCTGATCGTCTCGCACGACCGGGAAATGCTGAACCGCTGCGTCACCCACACCCTGGCGCTGGAGCACAAACAGCTCTCCATCTCGCCGGGCGGTTATGATGCCTGGCTGAAACTGCGCGCGGCCAAGACCGCCCTGCTGGAAAGCCAGCGCGCCAAGCAGGAAGCCGATCGCGCCCATCTGCAATCCTTCGTCGACCGGTTCGGGGCCAAGGCCTCCAAGGCCAGCCAGGCCCAGTCGCGCGTGAAACGCCTGCAGAAAATGCAGGAAATCTCCATTCCGATCGCCGAGCGCACAACGCCGTTTTCCTTCCCCACCTCGACCGACAAGCTCAACGCCCCGCTCCTGCAATTGCGCGATGCGGCGGTGGGTTATGGCGAGGATGCGAAGATTCTCGACAAGATCGACCTGCGCCTCGATCCCGATGATCGCATCGCCATTGTCGGCGCCAATGGCCAGGGCAAGACGACACTGGTCAAATCCATCGCCCGGCGCCTGCCGCTGATGGCCGGTGAGCGCACGGCCGCGCGCTCCCTACGCATCGGCTATTTCTCCCAGGACCAGATGGATGAACTCCATCCCGGCGAGACCGTGCTCGACCATGTCCGCGACGCCCTGCCCGAAGGCACGGCGCCGTCCCGCTGCCGCGCCGTGTCAGCCGCAATGGGCTTTCCGCACGAGAAGGTCGAGACCAATATCGAAAAGCTCTCCGGCGGCGAGAAAGTCCGGCTCCTGCTGGGCCTGATGTCGCTGGACAAGCCGCACATCCTGATCCTCGACGAACCGACCTCGCACCTCGATATCGACAGCCGCGAGGCCCTGATCTACGCCCTCAACGACTATAATGGCGCCGTCGTCCTGATCACCCACGACGTCTATCTCGCCGAAGGCACCGCCGACCAGCTCTGGCTGGTCAAGGACGGCCGCGCGAAACGCTATGACGGCAATCTGAATGATTACCGCAAGCTGATCCTGCAGGCGGATAAGAGGTAGGCGCGGGCCTGAGGCATTTCTATTCGGCCTCTATCCACCGTCATCCCACGGTGACCGCGACGCGGGCATCCGGGGGACCTTGGCGACCGGGTTCGCAGTACTGGCCCCAGCCTCACCGCTTCACCTCGCGCCCCAAGCGCTGAGGTCCCCCGGATCCCGGCAGGCGCCGGGACCGTGGGATGACGGTGGGAGTGAGGACAGGTCTTGCTGGAACGCGGTGTCCCAACGCGCCACGCCCTGATCCATCCTTGAATCACTTGTCAGCCAGCGGGCCGTTTGAATCGGAGCATGCGCCCGGGTCGCACATTCCAGACGCTGACGGCGTTTACCGCGCGTTACACGTTTAACTTTCAAGATGTCTCCCTACGCCTGATTTGCTCAAGAAAGATCCATCATGCCTTTTCTATCACTCGTCAGCGCCGCCATCGCGCTCACAGCTGGGACCAATCCGCAGATCGACCGGACAGTAGTTGAGGTGACCTTGCACGATGCGCTTGATGTCGCGCTGGGTGAGGCGAGACGGGTGCCCGAATTCACACTGACCGTGGACGATCTCAGCGTTGAAGGAGCCTTCGCCTGTGGCACCTACACAGTCATGATCGAGCAGTCCGGAGAGCAGTACTTTATTTCGAATTTCGGCTTCGTCGTTGAGTTGGCACCAAGTGACGGCCTGCGCGCGCTGCGCCTGAGTGCCTCAGGTAGCGAGATTGTCGAGCATTGCCCGGCCTTCGCCGACGCGCACTGGGCCGACCAGCAGCTTCTCTCGACAATGGGATCAGCAGACGCGTTTCTAGAAGAGGCCTATGCCCACATTCCCTGACCTTATCCGTCCCATCCTTCACCCCCACATCTGCATGCCCGCCCTGCTGCCACACCATTGGCCTTTTGTGGCCAGCCTGTGCTACATGCCTCGCTATTCCGGCCAGTCGCCTTTTATCGGCGTCCTTACCGGGACACTGATGGAACCCGGCCATTGATGGGTTTGGCCGGCATTTTGGCACTGGAAACAGCTTTATATGACCTTGAATCCCCGCATTGCGCCGGCGCTTGCCGCTGCGCTTGAAAAGAAGGGCTATTCTGCCCTCACCGAAGTCCAGTCCGCCGTGATCGCGGAAGAGGCCGACGGACGCGACCTGCTGGTCTCCGCCCAGACCGGCTCGGGCAAGACCGCCGCCTTCGGCATGGCGCTCGCCCCGACCCTGCTCGGCGACGATACCAGCTTCAATTCCCCCGACCTGCCCATGGCCCTGATCGTCGCGCCGACGCGCGAACTGGCCCTGCAGGTCCAGCGCGAACTGGCCTGGCTCTATGGCGAGGCACGCGGCCAGATCGCCTCCTGTGTCGGCGGCATGGATCCGCGCACCGAGCGCCGCAATCTCGAGCGCGGCTGCCACATCGTGGTCGGCACGCCGGGCCGTCTGCGCGACCATATCGAGCGTGGCGCGCTGGACATGTCCCAGCTCAAGGCCGTCGTCCTCGACGAAGCCGACGAGATGCTCGATTTCGGCTTCCGCGAAGACCTCGAATACATTCTCGACGCCGCCCCGGCGAGCCGTCGCACCCTCTTGTTCTCGGCCACCGTGCCGCGCGCCATTGCCGATATTGCCCGCCGCTTCCAGAAGGATGCCCTGCGCATCTCGACGGTGTCCGAGCGCGGCCAGCACGCCGATATCGAATACCGCGCCCTGTCGGTCGCTCCGTCCGATCGCGAGAATGCGATCATCAATGTGCTGCGCTATTACGACGCCGAGCGCGCCATCATCTTCTGCGCCACGCGCGAAGCGGTGAACCGCCTGTCAGCCCGGTTCGGCAATCGCGGCTTTGCCGCCGTCGCCCTTTCCGGCGAGCTCACCCAGAAAGAACGCACCCACGCCCTGCAGGCCCTGCGCGATGGCCGCGCCCGCGTCTGTGTGGCCACCGATGTCGCCGCGCGCGGCATCGACCTGCCGGGTCTGGAACTGGTCATTCATGCCGACCTGCCGACCAATTCCGACGTGCTCCTGCACCGCTCGGGCCGGACCGGCCGGGCCGGCGCCAAGGGCGTCTGCGCGATCATCGTGCCGCACACCCGCCGCGGCCGCGCCAATCGCCTCCTGCGCGATGCCAAGCTGCAGGCCGAATGGGCCGAGGCGCCGAGCTCGGACGATGTCCGCGCCCGCGACCGCGAACGCCTGATGGCCGACCCCATCCTCACCGACGAGATCGACGAGGCGATGAAGGTCGACACCGACGCCCTGCTCGAAAAATTCACCGCCGAGCAGCTGGCCGCCGCTTTCCTGCGCGCCCGCATGGCGACCCTGCCCTCGGCCGAGGATCTCCTGTCCGGTCCCGCCGCGCAGAATGATCGCCCCGAGCGCAAGCCGCGCGAGAATTTCAAGGCCAGTGTCTGGTATCGCCTGTCGGCTGGCCGCAAGGCCAAGGCCGAGCCGCGCTGGCTCTTGCCGCTGATCTGCCGCCTCGGTCATGTCACCAAGCGCGAGATCGGCGCCATCCAGATCGGCGAGACCGAGACCCGTTTCGAGATCGATGCCGAGCACGCCGAGCGCTTCACCAAGGCCCTGGCCGAAAATGGTGGCGGCGAGAATAATATCCGCGTCTCACCCGATGACGGCTCCGAGATGCAGCGCGCCGGTCCCAATGACGGTCCGACCGATGCCCGTACCCCGAAAATGCGTCACCGCGAGAAGTCCCGTCATCGCGAGACCGACAGCGACGGATATCCGATCAGCCGCAGGCGCGAGGACAGCGCGCCGCAATCCTATGAGGATCGCAAGCCGCATGATCAACGCGAGCGCGACGAGGCTGCGGGTGACAAGCCACGCTATGAGAAAAAGCCCTATGGCGACAAGAAGCCCTATGGCGACAAAAAGCCGTATGGGGACAAAAAGCCTTACGGCGACAAGAAACCCTATGGCAAGAAAGCCGATGGCGACCGCCCCTTCAAGGGCAAGCCGAAGCCGCACCAGGACCGGGCCGACACGCCGCTGACCGGTGATGACAAGCCCTGGGAAAAGACGTCCCATGACGACAAGCCGCGCCGTCCGCGTCAGGACAAGCCGCGCTCCGACAAGCCTCGAGCCGAACGTCCCGCTGCGGCAGGCGACGCCGCCCCGGCCCGCAAACCCCGGCCGGCCGGCGACCTGACCAATCCCAATGCCCGCCCGGACAAGGGCGAGGACAGCTCCTGGGCCCGCAAGCGCAAGCCCGCGGCCGGTGGTTTCAAGAAGAAGGCGGGCGGCTATGACAAGCCGGCCGGCAAAAAACCCGGCTTCAAGAAGGATGGCGCCAAGCCGGGCGCAAAGCCGGGCCCGAAAGGCGCCACGCTGAAGCGCAAGCCGAAGGGCTAGGTCCACAACACCTTGTCATCCCTGATGGACGCCCCGCGAAAGCGGGGCGAAAGTCAGGGACCTAGCTGGTAGCGACCACTTAGGTCCCTGCCCTGCGTCCGGCCTGCGCCGGACATCCGGCAGGGATGACAAGGATAGTATGAGGTCTTTGAGGCGCTTCCGCCTCAGCCCTCAGGCCACATCCGCTTTCGCGGTCGTCATGTCCTGGCCGGCTTCCTGGGCGCGCTGGATCTGCTGGCGGACATCCATGCCCGGATGAGGTTCGATCTCACCCTTGGCTTCGGCGAGGATGGGCAGGGAGATGGTCACCGTGGTGCCCTCGCCCTTGCGGCTGGCGATATTCATCGTGCCGCCATGCAGCTCCGACAGGGCGCGAACCAGGGACAGGCCCAGACCGGTGCCGCGCTTCTCGATGTCGCGCGCATTGGCCGCCTGCTGGTAGGGCTGGCCCAGACGGCCGGCCTCTTCCGGATCAATGCCGACACCGCTGTCGCCGACCGCCAGCACGAGCTGACCGCCCGTGGCGCGAGCCATCACCACGATCGCGCCGCCCTTCGGCGTGAACTTGACCGCATTGGACAGGAGGTTGAGCAGGATCTGGCGCAGGGCCTTGCGGTCGCCATCGACCAGGAGCGGGCCGTCATGGCGTTTGACCTTGAGATTGATGCCGGCCTCTTCCGCCTGCAGGCGCATCATCTTGGCGGAGAGATTGATCACCTCGCCGATATCAAAGGTTTCGCGCACCAGCTCATAGCGCTCGGCCTCGATCTTGGACATGTCGAGCACGTCGCCGATCAGCTCCATCAGGTGCTGGCCGCTTTCATGGATCAGGTCGGCATATTCGGCATAGCGCGCCGGCAGCGGGCCGAAGAGGCGCGCCTTCATGACGTCGGAAAAACCGATAATGGCATTGAGCGGCGTGCGCAGCTCATGGCTGACCGAGGCCAGGAACTGGCTCTTGGCGCGCGCTTCTTCCTCGGCCGCATCGCGGTCGCGGCGCGCCTGGGTCAGCGCGGCCTCCAGGGCCGGGCCGCTGTCCTTGGCCAGGGCAATGACCGAACCGCCATGAATGGGACGGGTGGTGATCAGCACATCTTCGCTGCGGCCGCGGACGCCGCGGACCACGAGCTGACCCTCGACTTCGCGCATCGCAGCACGCCGGCCGGACGCGGCGAGCTGGACGCGGTTTTCATCGTCAAAGCCGAGATCGGCCAGCGGCAGACCGGACAGGTCGCGCGGCAGGCCGGGCGAGAGATCCCGTACGCCCCGCGAGGCCGCGAGAATATGCCCATCGGCATCGCAGGCGATCAGGGGCATTGGCGAGGCATCAAACGCCTTGGCCCGAACGCGGCCACGCTCGGCCTCAGCCCGCGCCTTGTCGGCGTCATGGACCGCTCGCAGCGCACCAAAAGCAAATCCGGTCGACAAGGTCAGGACACAGCCCAGGACGAAGGGCAGGTGTAGCTCGACCGCCATCGGGGCGGGCGCGATAAATCCGGTGAGATGCAGGCCGGCCACGACCAGAGCGGCAAGACCCGACTGGGCGGCGGCCTTGACGACCCCATCACGCTCACCGCAGGCGGCCGCCATGGCCGGTGCCAGAAGGAAGGCCAGAACACCGATCCCGGTGACGCCGCCGCCCGTCAGGGTGACGCCGACCGCGAAGCCGGTCCACACCAATGCCAGCAAGAAGCGTTCGAACGCGCGGTCCATGCGCGAAATGAGGAGGAAGGAGATCAACGCCGGGGCCGCGACCGCCGCAACGAGCACCGCTTTTTCGAGCGCGGTGCCGTCAAGGATTGGCCAGAGTCGCGGCAAGGCAGCCGCCAGCGTGCCAAGCCAGAGAAGGTTGACGAGCGTCCCGCCTTGGCGTGCGAACAAGGCTGTTATGGCAGGCGATTTCGGCTTCATCTCGAATCGATGCGACTCGCTTTTTTCACTGATCGGAATCTTCGCCTTTTACGTTAACAAATACTGAATCTTAAACTTTGTTCGTTTACGCATCCCAGACGGTAAGGGTCGTGATAATTCATCCATCGATCCCCCTTGGATGCCGACCGCAGCCGAGGCAGTATGACGTGGGTTCAAAGGAGCATTGCGTAATGTTGACGACTCTCCTCGCCATAGGCGCGCTGAGCATGAGCCTGAGTCTGACGCTTCAGGAAAGCGGCGCCTCGGAGCAGCCGCCGGCCACGACCGACACCACTCCCGCCGCGCCGGTTCTGCAACTGGCTCCGCCTGAACCCACACTGGTCGAACGGTCCGCCGGTGAGTATGCCGCCTATCACGGTGTCATCTCGGATCTCCACTCGGCCCCGATCGGGTCCGGCGAGGATCTCGATGAAGCGATGAACCGCCTCACCGCCTTCTATGGCGAGGAACGCCTGGTCCGCGCCTGGATTGCCTATGCTGCCATCATAGCGGCGCGCCATCCGGAATATATCGATGAGGTTCGCGAACTGGCCGACTATTACGGTCCGGAAGCCGCGATGAGCGGCCTGATGTATGATCCGACCTATGCCACCAGTTTCGCCTCGTCTGAGGATGCGCAGGAGTCAGTCGTCGAAGCGCTGGCCCGCGACAATGCGGAAATCCTCGAGGTCTCGCAGCGGTATCGGGCCGCCGCCTATGACCTGCAGGGCGAACGCTGGGCCAATCGCAGCCATGGTGACCGCACCGACCGCCTGGCCGAGCTCTCCATCATGGGCCGCGAGCCGATCGATCTTTCCGACGAAGTCATGATGACCCTGGCCAACGGCCTCGATAACGGCCTGCCGGCCTCGGCCCTGTTCGATCATTACGACTCGCCGCCGCCGCTTGCCTCGTCTGTGGCACCGCAACTCACCCTGACCGTCGGCGAAGCCGCTCCGGATCCGGATCGTGACCGGATCGGTCGCATTCTCTCGGTCGCCGCCCTGCAATCGCTGACCGGCAATGCCCCCGACCGGACCGACGAATTGGTCGAGGCGCTGCTCACCGATCCGGTGGTCGAACGCTGCCTGGCCTGGGTGCGTCTGGACCTGCAGCAATGCGTTGCCGCGGGCCATTTCATGTATGAGGACAGCTTCTGTATCGCCGAACACGCCCTCATGGACGTCAGCCGCTGCCTCGCGAGCAGTGCGAATTGAGTCAAATTTGATCGTTCTGATTGCCCGAAATCGGCGATTTGTTAACGAAACGTGTGCCGATCAGAGACAAGATCGAATTTGCTGACAATTTTACACAAAAACGGCGCACCGAATTTGCACACCATTTCCGGTAAACCGCGCATTTGCTAGCTATTGCTGATTATTTTCCCTAGCCTCAATCCTGCATTGAGACCGGTACACCCGGTTTCGGTCATTGATGAGGTCGAACATGATGTTTTTGCTGCGTGCCGCGTTTTGGCTGGCAGTGGTCAGTTTCTTCGTTCCGCAGGATTTTGCGGGCGAAGCGATGGACCTGCCTTTCAATACGGCCGAGACCCGGATCGACGCATCCGGCAAGGTCTCGGAGTGGTGCGCCGAAAACGAAGTGATCTGTGAAGCCGGTGAAGAGGCCGCCCGTCTGGGCAGTTTCCTCGGCGAGATGGCCATGACCCGGATCGGGGCCGCGATCGAGGACCACCAAGAACGCCAGACTGCCGCCAGCGCACCGACAACCACGCCAACACCGGCCCGTGCGAAGTCCTGATTGTTCACTCGCACACCGCGCTCAACTGACCGCAAACCGCATTGACGGCTTGCCTCGCCGCCTCGCCCGCACTACCTCGGCGCTGACATGACGGCACAAGATATCCATACCGAAATTGACGAACTCGTCGACGAGTTCGACTTCCTGGACGATTGGGAACAGCGCTATCGCTATCTCATCGACATGGGCAAGGCCCTGCCCGACATGCCGGAAGCCGAGCGCACAGAAGACAACCGGGTCAAGGGATGCGTCAGCCAGGTCTGGCTGGTCACCGAGACCGCCGGCAACACCCTCACCTTCCGCGCTGACAGCGACGCCCATATCGTGCGCGGCCTCGCCGCCCTGATGGTGCGCTTGTATTCCGGCCGCACGGGTAAGGAAATCCTCTCCGTCGACGCCCGCGACGTCCTGGCCCGCATCGGCCTGTCCGAACACCTCTCTCCGCAACGCTCGAACGGCCTGGCCTCGATGATCGGCCGGATACGGGGTGAAGCGGAGGCGCTTTAGAATTTTACTCCCCACGCGTGGGGAGGTGGATTGCCGCGCAAGCGGCAAGACGGAGGGCCGCCGCAGGCGGTATTCCTCGCTGCGCTCGGCCCCATCGACCCGACGCTGACGCGTCGGCCCACTTCCCCATGAAATGGGGAAGAAAAGGCCAGAGCGCTTTGGTTGCTGCCGGCGCGCGATGTCCCGCGGGCGTACCAGGTAAGGTGAGATTTCCAACAGCCGAGCCGCCGCTCGCAACCATCCATACATCACTTGTCGGCCAGCAGGCCGTATCCGGTTTTCCAGCTCAAGGGTGGAACCGCGTAGCGGCGCCTGCGGCGCCCTTGACCTGGAAAACCGAATACGGCGACTTCTCGGCAAGGACTCTATGATGGGGTGGGCGCCGCGAGCGCCACATCTTGATCCCACCCTCCATTTTTCCCGGACGTGCATCAGCGCGATCCGGGAAGAATGATGGGGTGCGGGACAGCGCGCGAAAAAGGTCCTCGCCCTTGATGGGCGAGGTGGATCGGCGCGAAGCGGCGAGACGGAGTGGGTGATGCGGCGGTACGGGCAGGAACGCTGGCGCGTTTCATCCCTTCCGCCCCGGATTAGATCCGGAGCACCTTCCCCATCAAGGGGAAGGACCTTTCACATCATGCCCCATCAAACCAGCCGATAAATCTCCGCCAGGCGCGTCAGTGCCAGACCCAGCACGGTCCGTCCCGACCGCGCTGCCCAGCCGAAACGGCGTTCCAGCGCGGCTGCACTTTCCTCGCGCACCAGGGCGGCGTCGATGACGCTGGCGAAAGCCGGGCCGAGCTTGTCCTGGGCGTCCAGGACGCGCTCCTTGGCGGCGATGGCGCTCAAGGCGGCATCCTCCGGGCCCTTGCGATGGCCTTCACCGCGGCGCTGGGCGGTGGGGGACCAGTTTCGGGTGACCGGGCTCATCAGGGTCGACGTGTGATAATCGGTGATGAAGCGCTCGCCGGCCTGGCGTTGATGCGGCTCAAGGCCGTCCAGCCAGGGCCCGAGCGGCCCCTCGCGACGATTGGCCCTCGCTGTTCTCACCTGTCCGTCCCGATCCATCACCGGCCGTGCCTCCATCTCGCGATGGCGGGAGGCGGGATCCGGCTCCTCGCCGCGCGTGCCCGCCTTCAACGCGGCCTGCCCGTCGGCGGACAGGACCAGGCCGTTTTCGCGCCGGGCCAGCCAGCCACATTGCATGGCTTCGTCAAAGCGCGCCGGCGAGATCCGGGCGGTGGGACGACGGCGGCGATCGCCGCCCGGCAGCACAACGGCACGGGCCTCGACATCGCCAGGCGGGACGAGCCGGGCGTCCGGCCTTGCCAGCGCCCGCATCCAGCGCGGCGCGCTCATGTCAGATGCTCCGGCCGGTCGAACCGCTCCAGACCCGTGGATCGCTCCAGACCCGCCAGGCGCTGAAGCCCGCTCAGGCGTGGCGCGGTGCGCAAGGCCGCCTCCAGCGCGTCCATATAATCGTCAAAGGCGCTGTCATCGCGGCGGTCTTCGATGCGGTGACAGGCATGGGCGGCTGTTGATCGGTCCCGCCCGAAGGCGAGAGCGACCCGGCTCAGCGGTAATTCAAAGGCGACATGGGCGAGATACATCGCCACCTGGCGCGCCAGCGCGGCCTCCCGTGAGCGTCGGGTCGGCGCCTCCAGCTCGCGTTGCGACACGCCGAAGGCATAAGCGACGGCGCTCTGGGCCAGACGCGCCCGGGCGACATCCTCTTCCAGTTTGCACATGATACGGCTCATCCGTGCACTCCCGTTCTGACGCGGCGCCCCGATGGCCGCGACTGACGTGATGCTAAGATGGCTACACCCAGGTGGGGATAATATTCCTATTTTTAGTGCAAAGAAAGAGGGCACAACCTGTACGGGTTGCGCCCTCCGATCTGTCACAAGCCCTTGAGACTTATGGGGAGAGATAGGCGATCAGCAGGACAATAGCCAAAAGCGCGCTGGTCCAGATCGCAAGCAATCCACTGGGGATATCCCGGCTCAAAGCGCCAATAGGACTGAAAACCTCAAAGAGTTTTCCGCCCGTCCGGCTCCGCACACCGCTCACCAGATTGGTGATCGAGGCCCAGAGACGGCCGAACATGGCATGGCCCCAATTGAGCGTGTTGGCCAGGAAGCGGCGATAGACCCAGTCCGTGTCCAGATTCACGCCCCGCTTCTCGTCCGGATACCATTTCATCCGCACCAGGAAGGCGAAGGCGAACATGGCACCCAGCAAGAGCTGCATCTGCCCGACGATATGATCGAAGGTATAGGGCTCGTAGTGCAGCGCCGCCTCCGGGAAGGGCACGAGCTCGTAGAGCACACCGTAATTGATCCCGACATAGATGCAGATCAGGGAGGCAATCCCCATCGCCATCAGCATGTTGACCGGCGCCTCGCGGACGCGGTGGCCACGGTCATGACTGAAGAAGGCGAAATACGGGATCTTGATGCCCGAATGCTCCAGCACACCGGCCGAGGCAAAGACCAGGACCAGCCAGACGACCCAATGACCTTCCTGGGCCACGGCCGCCAGGGTCAGCGCCTTGGCAACAAAACCGGAGAAGAGCGGGAAGGCAGAGATCGAAGCCGCTCCGATCAGGCAGAAAATGGTCGTCGCCGGCATCGACTTGAACAAGCCGCCCAGCTCGGACGCCTTGACCGTGCCCACACGCAGCAGGACCGCGCCCATGCTCATGAAGAGGAGCGCCTTGTAGATAATGTGGACGAAGGCGTGCGCCGCGGCGCCATTGATCGCCAGCTCGGTACCGACACCGATGCCCACGACCATGAAGCCCAGCTGGTTGTTCAGCGAATAGGACAGGACTTTGCGCAGGTCATTCTCGACCACGGCGAAGAAGACCGGGAAGGCCGTCATCACGGCGCCGATCCAGATCAGCTGTTCGGTCCCGGCATAGCCGCGCGCCAGGGCGTAGACGGCCAGCTTGGTGGTGAAGGCCGAAAGCACGACCGCACCGGTGATCGTCGCCTTGGGATAGGCATCCTGCAGCCAGTTGTGCAGGAAGGGGAAGGCGCATTTGATCCCGAAGGCGATGAAGATCAGGAAGCCGCCCAGGGTTTCGATGGACAGGGTCTCGTCGAAGGCCCAGCTGCCGGTCTCGCTGGCCCGGATCACGGCACCGGTGAGCAGGAGCACGCCGGACAGGACATGGATGGCCAGATAGCGCAGGCCCGCCTTGTAGGCGGCATTGTTGCGGGCGCCCCAGATCAGGAAGACCGAGGAAATCGCGGTCAGCTCCCAGAAGAAGAAGAGCGAGAGGAGATCACCGGCAAAGACGGCGCCGAGGCCGGCACCGGCATAGATCAGACCGGAGGCATCAGCGAGGCGGTCCTTCTCATGCAGGCCGTAGAGCGCATTGATGAAGGCGGCGATGATGAAGATCAGGCCCCAGATCCGTGACAGACCGTCAAAGCGGAAAGTCTCAAGCGTGAAACCACCCAGCTCGATAATCCCGCCGAGATGATCGCCCGAAGGCGCATTGAACCACAGGAAGACCGCCAGCACCGGCGCAATCAGGGCCAGACCCTTGCGCACATAATGCATGGGGAAAGCCGCCGCCAGCAGGCCGGCAATGATGACCGGCCAGGCCGGGGAGACGTCGTAGAGGGCCTCGATCATGATTGGCCCTCCTCGTCCGTACTGTCACCGTCCCAGTAATCCTCCTCACGACCCAGAAGGCCGCGGATCACCCACCAGCCGATCATCACGGCCAGCACGAAGGCGCCGAAGCCCCACATGGCATAGAAGCCGTAGAATTCGGCCAGCTCGACATATTCATGGCGGTGATGGAAAAAATCGACGGCGACCAGGCCCAGTGTCGCCACCAGGAAAATCCAGATCATCGAGGATTTCAGCCACGGCGCGTCGAGCCACAAAAAGGGTCGGGCGGCCGGGTGGATGAGTTCATCATGTTTGCCGTTAGGATCGCTCACAGTGCGGCCTCCGCAGCAAGGGTCGACGACAGAAAGACCGGCGCGAGATAATCGCGCAGCGGGCCGATGAGGAAGAAGAGCACAACCACGCCCAGCGCCGTGATGACCGGCGGCAGGATGACCAGCATGGGCGGTTGTTTCTTCAGCTTCGCCTCTTCCGGCGGCGAGAAAAAACCGCGGGCCGAGAGCGGCAAGAGATAGGCGACATTGAGGATGGAGGAGGCAATCAGCGCCACCATCAACCAGGCCTGCCCGCTATCCCAGGCGCCCTGGAGCAGGAAGAGTTTCGGCCAGGACCCGCCCAGCGGCGGCAGGCCGATGATCGACAGCGCACCGATCGTATAGGCACCGAACAGCCAGGGCATGTAACGGCCCAGACCATTCATCTGCGAGATCTCGGTCTTGCCGGTCGCGGTATAGATCGCACCGGCGCTCATGAAGAGAGTGATCTTGCCCCAGGCGTGCATGACGATCTGCAACGCCCCGCCCAGCATGGCCAGCGGCGAGCCGAGCATCACGCCCAGCGTCACATAGGAGAGCTGGGAGACAGTGGAGAAAGCCAGCCGGGCCTTGAGATTATCCTTGGTCATGGCGACCACCGAGGCCAGCACGATGGAGATACCGGCAATCCAGGCTAGCGCATCGGCGGCCGGGGTGATCGCGATCAGCTCCGGTCCGAAGATATAGGTACCGACCTTGAGCATGGCGAAGACGCCCGCCTTCACCACGGCCACGGCGTGCAGCAGGGCGGAGACCGGGGTTGGCGCGACCATGGCATTGGGCAGCCAGGGATGGACCGGCATCAGGGCGGCCTTGCCGATCCCGAAGGCGAACAGCACCAGAAGAACGCTGGAGATTGCCGGGGTGATCTCGTTCACCGCGAGCAAACCGCCGGCGATGAAATCGGTCGAGCCGGCCAGGAAATGCGTGGCGATAACCGCCGGCAGCAGAAGACCGATCGAGGTGCCCAGCAGGATGGAGAGATAGATCGCCCCGCCCCGCTTGGCCTTGGCATCGCCCTTGTGCGTGACCAGCGGATAGGTCGACAGGGTCAGAACCTCGTAAAAGAGGAACATGGTCAGGAGGTTGCCGGACAGGGCGACACCCATGGCCCCGGCAATGGCGATACAGAAACAGACATAGAAACGCGTCTGGTTCTTCTCGTTATTGCCGCGCATGTATCCGATCGAATACAGCGAATTGACGATCCACAGGCCCGAGGCCACGGCGGCAAAGACGGCGCCGAGCGGTTCCAGCTTGAAGACCAGGTGCAGGCCGGGGGCCAGCGTCGCCAGGTTCAGCGTCGGATGGCCCTGGGCCACCTCCACCAGATAGGCCACATTGAGCGCCAGCAGGACGGCCGCGATCAGGGTCGCGGCTTCACGCAGATTGGGCCGCGAGCCGAGCAGCGCGACGAAGACGCCGCCGATCGCCGGGATGGCGAGTGCAAGGGCGAGGGAGAGTTCAGGCGTCCACATCAGATCAGGATCCTCCCATCACGGCCTCGGCCGCGGAGCGGGCCAGCCAGACCAGCGGGTCGGCGTGGAAGAAGAAATAGATATTGGCCAGGGCCAGGATCGACATCGGAACCAGCACCATCCAGGGCGCCAGACGACGCTGGGTCAGCTCGCCATGATGGGTCGGCGGGCTGTCCATCCAGATCGCCGACAACAGCCGCGCGACATAGGCGAGGGCCAGCAGCGAGGACAGCATCAGGGCGGCCACGGCCCACCACCAGCCGCGCTCGAGCGCCGCGGTGACAAGATACCATTTCGAGGTGAAACCGACGGTCAGCGGCACGCCGACCAGCGACAGGCCGGCAATGGTGAAGGCCATGGCCGAGGCCGGCATGGTCTTGCCCATTCCGGCGAGGTCCTTGATCCGGCGCACACCGAAATTCAGCGCGAAGGCCCCCAGGGCCATGAAGAGCGCGCCCTTCATCAGGGCGTGGTTCATCAGGTGCAGGAGACCGGCGGACAGGCCGGACGCCGTGCCCATGCCCAGTCCCAGCATCATATAGCCGACCTGGGCGACCGAGGAATAAGCCAGCAGGCGCCGCGCATCGGTCTGGAAGACCGCCTGCAGCGAGGCCACCACCATGGCGATCGTCCCGACCACGGCGAACAGCCAGACGAAGGACATTTCGACAAAGCTGACATCCGGGTGGAAGACCGAGAAAAGGAATCGGATCAGCGCGTAGAAGGCCACCTTGGTTGCCGTCGAGGCGAGGAAGGCGGTGACAAAATTCGGCGCGAAGGCATAGGCATTGGGCAGCCAGACATGCAGCGGGAACATCGCCGCTTTCAGGCCCAGCCCGACCACGATGAAGGCGAAAGCCGCCTGGCTCACCCGGTTATGGCCATTGGCCTCCAGGATGGCCGCCATGTCGGCCATGTTGAGCGTGCCGGTGGCCATATAGAGGAAGCCGACACCGATGACGAAGAAGGTCGCGCCGATCGTGCCGAGGATCAGATAATTATAGCTGGCCGTCAGCGCCCGCCGGTCCTTGCCGGCCCCCATCGCGATGAGGACATAGGTCGAGATCGAGGAGATTTCGAGGAAGACGAAGACGTTGAAGGCGTCGCCGGTAATGGTCACACCGAGCAGGCCGGCAAAGCAGACCAGGAAGGCGGAATAGAAGAGCGCCTGCTTGTTCTCGGCGATCTCGTCGGCAACGCTGGGCAGGGCGTAGAAGACGCATAGCAGGCCGACAAAGCCGACCAGGAGCAGGAGGGCAACATTGAGCATGTCGACCCGGTACTCAATCCCCAGCGGCGGCGCCCAGCCGCCCATATGGTAGGAGATCACGCCCTCATCCATCACCTGACCGAGCAGGTTCAGCGACAACAGCGCGACAGCCGCGGCCGTGATCAGAGCCACGATCCAGGCGACACGCCCGTTCGGCATCAGGGCCGCCAGGGCCGCCGTGATCAGCGGAATGACGACAATCAGGGCCGGGGCGTGCATGGCGACGCCGGCCGGCAGGAAGTCAGCCAGAAACTGCATTATTCGGCGCTCCCGGATTCAAGCGAGTAATCGGCGGTGTTGAGCGCATCATCCTCGATCGTGCCATAGGCTTCGCGGATGCGCACAACCAGCGCCAGGCCGACCGCCAGCGTCGCCACACCGACCACAATCGCGGTCAGGATGAGAACATGGGGCAGCGGATTGGAGTACAGGACCTCGGCCGCCTGATGAGCCGCGTCGGCAGCCGGCGCGGCCTGATCGGCGCCATGACCGGCAGCCGCCTCGGCGGCATGACCGGCCTCGGCGGCGCCATAGGCCTCGCCCTCACCGCCATGGCCGTAACCATCATCTGCCTTGTAATCCTCAAGGATGGGCGGCGCGCCGCCGAACACCTTGCCGATGGTGATGTAGAGCAGGAAGACCGAGGTCTGGAAGATCGACAGGCCGACCAGTCGCTTGACCAGATTGCCCGTGGCGATGACCACATAGAGGCCGATCATCATCAGGATGATGATCGGGATGTAGTTGAAGCGTTCTGCGAGGATTTCCAGCATCGCTACCACTCCTCGTCCGGGATGTCCGGCACGCGGCCGGCAAAGGCATAGAAAATCGCCAGCATCACCGAGGAGACCGTCGTCAGCACGCCGATCTCGATCAGGATGATGCCGTAATGCTGGCCGGTATGGTGGCCCTGGTCCGGATGCAGGGCGTCATAATCGAGATAGTTGAGCGGCTCACCGGCCCCGTTCATGAACAGGGTCGCGACACCGACACCGGCGAAGATCAGAACGCCGAGCGCGGCGCCGAAGCGGACCACGACCGGCGGTACAGTGCGCCGGGCCGCCTCGATACCGAAGATCAGCGCGTAGAGGATCACGGCGACAGCGATGATGACACCGGCCTGGAAGCCGCCGCCCGGGCCGTACTCGCCATGGAATTGCACATAAAAGCCGAAGATCACGATCAACGGGATCAAAAGCTTGGCGACAACTTGCAGGATCAGATGCGGAGACATGGTCAATCCTCCCCCTCTTCACGGCGGCGCGCGCCGGTCCCGAAGCCCAGCAGCAGCATCACGCCGAGCGCGGCGGAGAAGACCACCACAACCTCGCCCAGCGTATCAAAGCCGCGATAGCTGGACAGCACGGCGGTGACGACATTCGGGATCGAGATGTCGTGCGGCACCTGTTCGAGATAGTCGCGTCCGACATAGGCATTGGCCGGGCTCTCCGGATCGCCATAGACGGGCATGTCCGGAATGGCGAAGAAGAGCGCCGCACCGGCCGCGGCGACCACGCCGAAAGCGGCCCAGTGACGCCCGGCCCCGGCCGGCTCGCTCTCGCGGGCGGTGAGCAGCATGGCGCCCAGCATCAGCACAGTGGAAATACCGGCGCCCACCGCGGCTTCGGTGAAGGCCACATCGACCGCGTCCAGTGACACGAACCAGGCGGCGCAGAGCAGGGAATAAACCCCGGTCAGCATCACCACGGCGAAGAGATTGCGCAGGCGGACAATGGCGAAGCCAACCGCGAGCAGCATCGCGATCAGCAGATAGTCCAGATACTGCGTCAGATCGGCATGGTTCATTTTTGCCCCTCCGACGAACCGGCATCGGCCGGGTGTTTCGGCTTGAAGTGCGACAGGTCCGGCTTCTGGCCGGCGCGGTGCGCGGCATTGGCGATGGCATGGGTCGCGGTCGGGCTGGTCAGGAAGAGCAGAAGGCCGACCAGGGCCAGCTTGGCCGCGGTCTGCCAGTCACCGGCCTGGGCGATCAGGCCCAGAATGATCAGCTCGGCACCGAGCGTGTCGGTCACGCCGGCGGCATGCATGCGGGTGTAGAAATCAGGCAGGCGCATCACGCCGGTGGCGCCGGCGATCACGAAGACCAGGCCGACAGCCATGGCCCCGATCGAAAAAGCGTCGCGCGCATACTGGAAGATCTCGGCAGCGCTCATTTCTCATACTCCCCGTCCAGGGCCTTGCGCAGGGACATCTGGGCCAGGGCGATTTCCAGCGAGCGGTAGCGGAAGAATTTCAGGATCGCGATGGTGGCGACGAAATTGATCAAGGCATAGAGAAGCGCGATATCGATGGCATCCTGGCGCCCGACCAGGGCGGAAAAGACCAGCAGGAAGAGCACCGTCTTGGTGCCGAAGGAATTGGCCGCGAGCACCCGGTCATAGAGGGTCGGCCCGGCGAACAGGCGCGCCAGCATGATGGCCATCGCCACGGCCATGCCGATGGCGACCAGGAAAGTCAGGAAGGTCATCAGCGGTCTCCCGTCTTCTTGCCGTCAGAGGCGGTGTCGGACCGCGCCCCCATTTCCGCGAAACCGGCCGGGTCGGTGAAGGAATTGTCCAGGGCGTGGACGAGGAAACCGTCATCCTCGACATCCACGGTCACCGTGCCGGGCGTCAGCGTGATCGAATTGGCGAAGACACACAGGCCCAGCTCCGAGCGCTGTTCAGCGGCCACGCGCACCAGCCGCGGTTCGACTTCTATTTCCGGCTTCATGATCAGGCGCAGCACGGCCAGATTCGACTTGACGATCTCGCCACCCAGCCAGCCCCAATAGGCGAAGAGCGGAATCGCCGGCCCGACCGGAACGGTCTGCCGGTCGACAATGCGCATGCGGTAGGTCAGGACCACCGTCACGATGATGCTGATAACACCCAGACCCATGACGATCGGGTAGTCGCCCGACAGGGTGAAGGGTCCGGACAAGGTGAGCCAGAGCGCCACCAGAATGGCGGTCAGGCTGATGCCATAGAACATGGAAACTCCCCGCGCGATAACGCTTATGCCTCGGTAATTAGCTTCTCAGACGAGTCTTGACCAGATAAAGCGACCGGTCAGATGCAGACGCACTCGCAGTAGGGATATTTGTGTTTGGGGGCCACACTGGACGCCGCGGCTCAATCGCCCCACCTTCAAGGGCAAGCAGACATGCAGGGGCCGATGCTTCGCCTGGCCATCATCATCAATCCGCGCGGCGGCACGCTCGCCCGTGAGGGCGCGCCGCTGCTGGACGCCCTTACGGCGCATGACGCCGTATGTCAGGTGGAGCGATTGGAGGACGATGCGGCGAAAGCCCTGACCGCCATCGATATCGACGCGGTGGACGCCCTCGCCATTGCCGGCGGGGACGGAACAATCCGGGCGGTCACGGCCGCTGCGGTCGATGCCCGATGCCCCCTCCCCCTCCTGCCCCTGCCGCTGGGCACCGCCAATCTCCTGCCGCGCGCCCTTTATGGCGACCGCGATGCCAAGGCTCTTCTCGATGAGATCGACCAGTTCGAGCGTCATGATCTGGTCGCGGGCGATCTCAACGGACACCTCTTCCTGATCGCCGCCGCCATCGGATTTCCCACCGCCCTGGCCAGGGCCCGAGAGAGCCTGCGCGACGAGGGCCGGCGCCATCCATTGACCAGCGCGCTTCGCAATGCCGTGGCGTCCCTGGGCCAGTCCTTCCGGCCGCGCCTGCATTGCCGTTTCGACGGAGAGGAAGTGCCGGGCCGCGCCTCCGGCCTCTATGTCACCCTGGCGACCGATCCGCTACACGAAACCCTCAGCCCGGACCCGCAGGCCGGCGACACTGACGAGGACAAGGGCGACTTCACCGCCGTCCTCACACGCTGGCGTCATATCGGCGATCTCGCCGCGGCACCTGTCGACACACTGACCCGCAACGACAATCCTGATGCCCGAACCCGCCCGCTCGCCTTCTCGCAAGCGGATATCCGCTCGCGCAAACCGCTCGCCGCCATGATTGATGGCGAACCGATCACCCTGGGCCGCGAGGCGCAACTGTCGCGCCGGACCGCGCCTGTCACCGTCCTGAAACCGCTCGCATGACCCGTCTCATCCACATTGCCGATTTGCATTTCGGCGCCGAAGATCCCGAGCTGGTGGCCGGTTTCGAACGCGCCTGCGCGGCGCTGGCGCCCGAGCTGATCATCGCCGCCGGTGATTTCACCCAGGCCGCCCGCTGGCGCGAATTGCGCGCCGCCGACGCCATGTTCGCCCGAATTGACCGGCCGGTCGTCGGGCGCCCCGGTAATCATGATGTCCCGGTCTACTCTCCGCTGGAGCGGGCCCTTCGGCCCTGGCGGCGCTATGACCGCACGCTGGGACAGACGATCCGCCCGGACTGGTCGAGTGAGGCCGTGCAGGTTTCCACGCTTCACACGGCAAGGCGCGCACAATGGCGGCCGGACTGGTCGCTGGGACGCGCCGCCCGGCGCGATGTCGATCAGGCCCTGTCCTGCTTCAAGCAGGCCGGGCCGCGCGCACGGGTGCTGGCCTGCCACCATCCCCTCATCGCCCCCGATCCGTCCGATCCGCGCGCCGCCACCCGCAATGGTCCCGAGGCCGCCACGCGGCTGTCAGCCGCCTGCGATCTGGTGCTCACCGGCCATCTGCACGAAACCTTCGTCCTGCCCTCACCCGACACCGAGCAGACCTGCTGGTTCATCGGCACCGGCACCACTTTCTCCCGCCGCACGCGGCAGGAATCTGCCAGCTTCAACCTGATCGAGATCGAGGAGGACGGCTTTCGCCTGACCCGCCAGGAAAGCGATGAAGCGGGGAAATTCTCGGCCGGTCGCGTATGGGAGCTTGAGCGGGGGAAGAAGTAGGCGGAGGCCTGGCACCAGGTCCTCGCCCTTGATGGGCGAGGTGGATCGACGCGTCAGCGGCGAGACGGAGTGGGTGATGGGCGGCCGGTATTGGAACGCTGACGCGTCTCACCCCTTCCGACGCGGCGCGATGCGCCGCGCCACCTTCCCCATCAAGGGGAAGGCCCCACCGCCGCCCCTATTTCCCGCCCTTGTCTTCCATGGACAGATTCCAGTAGCGCAACACGGTCTGGGCCTTTTCGACCGAGAGACTGTCATAGACCTTGCGGGCCTGCTCGACCGGCTCGCTGGTCAGGGGACGGCCAAGGCCGCGCCAGAAATGCTCGAAGCTCGGCCATTTCATGCCCGTCGCCTTGCACAGGATCGCGATCGGTTCGCCCGCCATATCATCGGCCATCTGTGCCACGAGTCGGCGATCGACATTGGCCAGAGTCGAGATTTCCGAGATGATTTCCGGCAGGGCGCCATCCATCGACATCGCCTCAAGCGTGCCTTCCAGCGACCCATAGGGGCTCAGCTCGGCCGCCTCGCGATTGCGCTGGCGTCGATCAATATAGCGCAGGATACGCGTCACCATCGGGTCGGACCATTCCTCCGCCGCGGCCATCGGGAAGATGTCTTCCGAGGCATCGATCAAAATCGTCCGGTCGACCGCGAAGCGTTCGAGAATCTGGTAGCGATCCATGTGCTCGCAGGCCCAGAACAGGCGGAAAGCCTGGGCTGGCCGCATTTCCTCGCGGCGAATCAGGAGATGCGCCAGACTGGTCTCCTCGGCCGCCATGCCGACCAGATGGTCGATCGTCGGCATGGCCAGAAGCGCGGTCTTGTTGCGCAGCAAGCGTTCGATCACCGGAATTTCGCCGCCGGCCGCCAGCGCGGCAGACACGGTCGCGGACAGGTTCTCGCGCTTGGCCAGGGCGAGACGGTGCTGCAACCTGCCGACGCGGGCCACTTCCATCATGTCGAAATCAGACAGAGCCTGGCAGTCTTCCAGGATCGGTTCGGCGACCTCGTAATCATCGCAGGCGAGCGTGCGCAACAGTCTGTGCGGTGCGTCAGACAGGGCCGAGAGGCGTTTCGCGCAACGCTTGCGCAGATCGATATCGCTGGCCCGGATCACGTCAAACAGCAAATCGCCGACAATCCAGCGCTCACGCGGGGTGATGCGACTGGACGGCAAGCCGACAATATCCGCCAGCCGCTTGGCCAGGATGGCACGGGTGCGCGGCGTGACGGGCTCGCTGAGCTCAAAGGGTTCGGCATTCGCCATGGTAAGGCCTGTCAGATCCGGTCTGACCCACAGGATGAGGCCTGCGCGTTAATGAAAGGTAGGGCGGAAACCTTGCATGTCAGGCTTTGCCGACGACCGGCAGCTTGTCCTTGTCCATCCAGACCAGCCCCGCCGAAAGCGCGCCGAAGACCACCGCCATGCCGAACAGCATGGGCGAATAGACATAGCCACCGCCCTCGGCGAAGGCGACGGGCGCGTTGATGCCGAGCCAGGGCGAGAAGTGGAAGACGATCGCACCGCCGATCACGCCAAGCGATAGCAGAGCGCCAAGCCCCTCGAAACGCTTGAGGAATACGCCCACGGCCAGCAGGAGAGCAGCGAGCATTTCCAGTACACCGGTCAGCAAGCGCACCTGCGGCTCGAAGAATTCCAGGCCCGATTCCGCCGCGATATGGCTGAATACCGGATTGGCACCACCGAATTTCTGGATCCCCATGAAGATCATGAAGGCGGCGAGGAGCAGGGCGAGGCCCGGTTTGATGAAAGTCATGATGCGCGACTCATTTCTGGACAGGACAGATTTGCTTACAGCCAACATGTTGCTAGACAAGGCGCAATACAAATCACACCGGTTCACAAAGCCGATCCCCTCCCGTCCGCACGAGACCTGACCACACCTTGCCCGTTTTTCGTCCCCTCGCCGGCAATCGCAAGCTGCGCATGCCGCCCTTCGGCGCCTATCTGGTTCTTGTCGCCGGCTGGTTTTTCGGCTTCGGCCTGCAGACCACGCTCTTTCCCGGCGTCATCACCTTCACCCTGCAGGAAAGCCCGGAGCGGCTGGGTCTGGCCCAGGCCGCGCTGACCGCACCGATGATGCTGCTCCTGCCTTTCGCCGGCGTGCTGGCCGAACGCAAGGACCGGCGCGGTATCGTCTTCTATTTCTACATTTTCGCCGGGCTCTCGGCCGGGGCGCTGGGCCTGATGCTGCTGACCGATCATCTGACCTATTGGGTCATGGTGGGTTTCGCCCTGCTGATCGGCGTGGCCGGCGGTTTCGTGATGCCGGCACGCGACAGCGCCATCAATCCGGTGGTCCGCATTTCCGCCCGCACCCGACATGGCGGGATTGAATTGCAGCGCGCCGTGGTGATGGCGTCGGCGGTCCAGTTCGGGGCCCAGATCGCCGGCATGGCTGTGGGCTATTTCGCGGCCTATACCGGGCCCGGCGCCCTTTTCCTGATGCAGGCGGCCGGTCTGTGCATTGGCGGTATTTCGGCCGCCTTCCTGCCGCGCCTGGGCTCCAAGCGCGACACGTCCACCGCCCATCCGATGGCCGATCTCGCCGATGGCGTGAAAGCCGTCTTCACCTCCCCCGTCCTGATGCCGATGACGCTGATCATGATCGCGCTGGGCGTTCTGGTCGTCGGCGGCGCCTTCCTGGTCCTGATCCCGCTCATCATCCGCGAAAGCTATGGCGGCGGCTTCCCGGAGATCGCCTCGCTGATGGTCGCCTTCTGGGTCGGCGCGCTGGTCGCCAATGTCGCCCTGGTGAAATTCGGCCATATCGAGAAACCGGGTCGCGCCCTCATCCTGGCCCAGGCGGTGACGGTCATGGCCACCGGCGCCTTCTATTTCCATCTGCCCTTCTGGTCGCTCTACCTGCTGGTCTTCGGCTGGGGACTGGGCGCCGGCGTCGCCATTTCCCTGTCCCGCTCCGTGGTCCAGGAACAGGCTCCGCCGGACAAGCTGGCGCGGGTCATGTCGGTTTATCAGCTGGGCCTGTTCGGCGGCATGCCCGCGGGCGCCGTCCTGATGGGGATTGTGGTCGGACAGCTCGGCCCGAACCTGTCGGCACTGATTCCGATGGTCGGTCTGGGCCTCGTCCTAGTGGTCATCTGCCTGACAACCCCCATATTGTCGGTCAGACGCGGGTCGGCGCATACGCTTGCCGGCCCGAACCGTAACACCGAGCCGGAGCGCCAGGATGCCGAAACTGAGTGATGCCGAAATCGAGGCCCTGAAGGCCAAACTCGACCCCCACACCTATGCCATCGCCTTCGAGGAAGGCACGGAACGCGCTTTCACCCATCCCTTCAACGCGGAAAAGCGTGACGGCACCTATCACTGCAAGGTCTGCGAGGTGCCGCTTTTCGCCGCCAGCGCCAAGTATGACAGCGGCTCCGGCTGGCCCTCCTTCTGGGAGCCGCTGGCCGGCAACAATGTCGAGACCAAGACGGATTACCAACTACGCCTGCCCAGAACCGAGATCCATTGCGCCAATTGCGGCGCCCATCTCGGCCATGTTTTCCCGGACGGGCCGCAGCCGACCGGCCAGCGCTATTGCACCAATGGCGGTGTGCTGGACTTTAGGCCCGAGCACGGCGAGAACTAAGCGACATTCATGAGGGGATACACATGCGTTATTTGCCGCTTGCCAGGCGGATGGGGGTGGGACTTGCCGGTCTCGCACTCGTCGCCTGCAGCCAGGAGACTGACATGACGTCCGACAATCCGGTCGCCACGACCACGACCACCACCGTCGACACGCACGGCGCCCTGATCATCCGCGCCCAGGGCCTGGAAGCCCCGCGCGCCGAACAGCGTCCGGTGACGATCGAACAGGTCGGCTTCACCCGGGTCGACGAGTATCAGTGGATCAAGGACGAAAACTGGCAGCAAGTGATGCGCGAGCCGGAGGTTCTGGACAGCGATGTCCGTGAGCTCCTCGACGCGGAAAACGCCTATCTCGACTCTGTCATGGCGCCGACCGAGGCGCTGCAGGAGCGAATCTTCCAGGAGATCCGCGGCCGCATCAAGGAAGATGACAGCTCCGTCCCCGAGCGCGATGGCGACTACGCCTATTTCACGCGCTATCGCGAAGGCGGCCAGTATCCGGTCTTCTCACGCCGCGCCGTCGATCCGGAAACCGGTGAAATGGTCGGCGAGGAGGAAATCCTCGTTGATGGTGACGCCGAGGCGGCTGATTTCGACTATCTCGACTTCTCCACCATGGAACACTCCCCGGACCACCGCTATGTCGCCTTCGGCGTCGATGTGCGCGGTTCGGAATATTACGAGATCCGGGTCAAGGACGTCGCCACCGGCGCCATCGTCGCAACCCTGACCGATGAAAGCTCGGGCGATTTCACCTGGGCCAATGACAGCGCCACCCTCTACTGGGTCTGGCGTGACGATAATGGCCGCTCCAAGCGCGTCTATCGCCAACCGGCCAGTGGCGGCGCTTCCGAGCTGATCTATGAAGAGCCCGATGACGGCTATTTTGTCTCGGTCGGCCTGAGCGACAATAATAATCACATCGTCATCAATGCCGGCGGCCACACCTCCAATGAGATCCGCCTGCTCGACGCCAATGACCCGGCCGCCGAGCCGGCCCTGATCGCGGCCCGCGAAGAGGATGTCGAATACTATCTCACCGAGGCCTCGGACCGTTTCTATTTCCGGACCAATCTGGACGGCGCCGTCGACTTCAAGATCATGTCGGCCCCGCTCGACAATCCGGGCCGGGAAAACTGGGAAGACTTCATCCCCCATCGTCCCGGCACGCTGATCAATGGCGTCATCGGCTTTGCCGACTGGCAGGTCCGTGTCGAGCGCGAGAACGCCCTGCCGCGCATCGTCGTGCACGAATATGCGACGGGCGAGGAATACAATATCGATTTCGACGAGGAGGCTTACTCGCTGGGCGCCTCGGCCGGCTATGAGTTCGCAACCGACGTGCTGCGCTTCTCCTATGAGAGCCCGTCCACGCCGGAAGAGACCTATGACTACAATCTGCGCAGCCGCGAACGCACGCTGCTGAAACGCCAGGAAGTGCCGTCTGGTCACAATCCGGAGGATTATGTCGTTCGCCGCATCATGGCCGAAGGTCATGACGGAGCGCAGATCCCGGTCACAATCCTGCATCACCGCGACACGCCGATCGATGGCAGCGCGCCGCTGATGCTTTATGGCTATGGCTCCTACGGCATCACCATTCCGGCCGCCTTCCGCGTCACCCCGCTCTCGCTGGTCGATCGCGGCATGGTCTATGCCACCGCCCATATCCGCGGCGGCATGGCCAATGGCTATCAGTGGTATCTGGACGGCAAGCTGGAAAACAAGATCAACACTTTCCGTGATTTCGTCTCGTCCGGCGAAGCCCTGGCCGAGCTGGGCTATACCTCGCGCGGCCAGATCGTCGCCTATGGCGGATCGGCCGGTGGCCTGCTCGTCGGAGCCGCGATCAATCTCCAGCCCGACCTGTTTGCCGGGGCCATTGCGGCCGTTCCCTTCGTCGACGTGATCAACACCATGTCGGACCCGGAATTGCCGCTGACCCCACCGGAATGGCCGGAATGGGGCAATCCGATCGAGAGCGCGGACGATTATCAGACGATGATCGAATACTCGCCCTATGACCAGATCCAGGAAATGGACTATCCCCACGTCCTGGCCACGGGTGGTCTCACCGATCCGCGGGTCACCTATTGGGAACCGACCAAATTCGTCGCAAGGCTGCGTGACCGCCGGACCGATGACGGCCTGACCCTCTTGAAGATGAATATGGGGGCCGGCCATGGCGGCGCCTCCGGCCGCTTCGACAGCCTGCGCGAAACCGCTCTCAACTGGGCCTTCGCCCTGATGACGGTCGGCCTCGCCGACGAGGAAGTCGAGGCCATCGCCGCGGAGTAGCGACACTTGTGCGTGAATGAGCAAGGCCCGGATCAAACGATCCGGGCCTTTTTCATTGCCACGCTATCGACCCTTGTCATCCCCGCCGGATAGCCCGCGCAGGCGGGCTGCAGGGCGGGGACCCATGTGGTGGCCATCCGTCAGGTCCCTGACTTGCGCCCCGCCTGCGCGAGGCGTCCATCATCGATGACAAAACATGCGTGTGGGGCGGCACTTCAAAGCCGCCCCACACCCAACACCTACCCGTCCAGACGATAGTCGAGCCGGGTCGTGGCGCCGCGGAAGAGGATGGGTTCGCCATCCTGGACCTGCGGGTTGTAACGCCAGCGGCTGACCGCGTTCATCGTGGCCTGTTCGAAGGCCCGGCTGTCACAGGTCATCGGGCGGATATTGGTCGTCGTGCCCTGCGGTGTGATGTCGAAGATCACCGTGCAGCTGCCGGAATTGCCGCGCGAGGCTTCCCGGGCCGGATAAACCGGCTCGATCCGCACGATCGGAATCGGTGACCGGTCCGGTGAAACCAGGCCACCCGTCGCCGAAATCACGGTGGCCTCGACCGGCGGGAGCGCATAATTGTCGCCCATCCCGGACATGTCCGGGGCTGCCGAGCGCGGTGTATTCGGGACCGGCATGGGCGGCGGGATATCGACCGGGACGAATTCCGGTTCCGGTGTTCGATCCGGGTCAGTCTCGACGACATCGAAACGGATCTCGATGGGTGGCATCTCAACCACCTCGTTCGGTGCCACGAATGGCACGTCGATCATCTGCCGCATCATCAGGAAAAGACCGACGGTAATGGTCGCCGCGACCGGCAATACCAAAGGTGTACGCAAGTTCTGGATAATGGCTGTCATTGAACAAGCCTCCCCACGGGCGAGTTCTGCATGGCCTCACAGAGGAATGCCCCACAATCCGGCCAGGGGCCCGGCACCGGTCACCGGCGCCGGGTTGGCCGGTGCGGCCCGCCTCACAACACGAGGTCAGGCCGCATAATCAGCCTCGCCAGAGGCCGGGGCAAAAGCGGGGCGCAATCGCGGTCAATTGGGGCGATTGCGGGGAGTTGTGCGGGCGCCCGGTCATTGTCCGGGATGTCAGGTCCGCTCGGGATCGGGCAGACGGTCGCCATAGGCGTCAAACCATTCCCCGCACATCTGTGGCAGCTCAAGCCGCCGTCGGCCCTCACTGTCATAGTCATCCTCCGGACCGGGCACGCCACGACGCGCCCGTTCGACTTCGAACTCGCAGGTCTCTATCGCGGTCAGGCGTTCCAGCTCGACCGTGGCCGTCAGGATTTCCCGTTTCGAGGTGATGAATTGCAGCCAGCCCTGGGCTCCGGCGCGCGACGACTCCCAGTCCAGCGCGCGCAGGAAAGCCTGCTCGGCGCCGTTGAGATTGTCCTGCTCCATGCGGGCATTGCCGATATAGGTCCAGATATCACCCGGGCGCGACAGGCCACCGCGATTGAGGGCCTGGAGGAAGACGTCTTCGGCTTCCCGGAAATTCCCGGCCTGGTAGAGGGCTTCGCCGAAGGCCTCGTAGTCGGCGCCGGCGCCGGATGTGGTGGCGACCCGTTGCAAAACGGGCAGGGCCCGCTCCCACTCGCGGGCATGACGCCAGAGATTGGCCAGCAATTGCAAATTGGCCGTCTCGGCATCGACGCGGCCGGCATTGAGTTCGCGTTCCAGCATGGTGGCGCCGCCATAGGGATAGTCATAATAGGAGTAGTATTGCGCCAGCCGAACCAGTTCCTGGCTCGAATTGAGCATACCGTTCAGATACATGATGCGATTGACCTCGAACGCGTCGGGCTCGCGCCCGACCTGCGCCAGCAAGGCGGCATAGCTGGTCCAGTTGGCCTTCTCGGTCGGCCAGCGCGAGACCATCTGCTCCATCAGGCCAAGCTGTTCGGGCGTGCGCTCAAGCTGCTGGTAGAAGAAGAGCAGGAGGGAAAACTGCTCGCGCGTCGCCCCGCCGTCTGCCTCGGCCATCGTGAAGGCCGTGCGGGCATAGGGCAGGCCACCGCTGTGATCGTCGAGACGGCCATGGGCCTGGGCCAGGCGCATCGCCAGGTCCACGTTCAACGGGACACCACGATCGATCGCCGCCTCGATGAGATCGATGCCGCCACGATAGTCCTCGGCCGCCATCAGCAATTGTCCGGTATTGATCCGCAAAGCATTGGCATCCTCCTCCGGCAGCACCGCCAGCTCGATGGCCGCCCGCCAGTCGCGGATCGCCGCATCAAGACGATCCAGCTCGTAGAGGGCGCGTCCGCGCTGACGCAGGAGGATGGCCCGCTCATAGGGCGACAGCGCGCGCTCATTGATCAGGCGTGTACAACCGGCCTCGACCTCGGACCAGGCGCCGCCCGCTTCCAGCTCCAGCAATTCCAGCAAACGCTCTCCGATCGCCGGTGAAATCGTGCCTTCGGATCGATCTGGGGCTTGCGCGGCCCGGGCTGGCGGAGCGGTCGCCAGCCCGGCGGCAAGGGCCAGGCTGAATGTCAGGGCAGCAAGGGCTACGAGGCGGCGACCGGCGGTACCCACCGGATGGATGATCCTGTCCATGATAGTCTCCCCAAATCATGACGCGAACTCCCCAGCCCGGCATTACCGTCATGTAATGAAAGCATCGGCGGCCAAGACGGCGGGAATGTGGCGATTTGAGGTTGTCTTTGGGGCGAATCCGACCCCTCCGAGCACAGAAGTCCTGCCCAGCAACGAAAAACGCCCCGGCTGAACCAGCCGGGGCGTTAATCTGTGTCACAGTCGAAGTCGGCGATCAGCCGGCGTCGGCGCCGTTCTCCGCGGCCTCGGCCTCGGCAACTGCACTGCGCTCTTCACCATACTGGTTGTAGAGATCAGAGCAGCGATCCGGAACCTCGATCACGATCCGGCCGGTGTCATCGATATCACCCAGCAGTGTGCCGGTTTCGACCAGGTCACCGACCAGGAAACGGCACTCGTCCTGACGGACGCGCTCACGGATCTGGACCCGCTCGCGAGCCGCCCGCTGACGGTTGGTGAGGAAGGTCACCCAGCCATTGGCCGTCTGGCGCGAATAGGGATAGCGCGCGCCTTCGCGGAAGGCGGCGATCGCCGATTCTTCGCGGCCCAGCTCGGCCCGGACATTGCCCAGCAACGTCCACGCATCACCCGGGCGGTCGAGGCCGCCACGGTTCAGCGCTTCGGTGAAGGCCGCCTCGGCTTCATCAAGTTCACGGCGCTGGAACAGGGCTTCCGCCAGTTTCAGATAGTCATCGCCATCACCCGACAATTGCGCCAGCTGACGCAGGACTGGCGTGGCCCGTTCCCACTCGCGCGACTGGCGCCACATATTGGCCAGAAGGTTGAGATTGTTCCGGGTCCGCTCGACGGTGCCGGCGTTGAGCTCTCGCTCCAGAACGACAGCGCCGCGATAAGGGTATTCATAGAAGGAATAATACTGGGCCAGCGCCACCACTTCACGGCTCTCGGTGAGCATGCCGTTGATGTACATGATCTTGTTGGCTTCAAACGCATCCTGCTCGCGGCCGGTCTGGGCCAGGAGGGACGCGTAGGAGCGCCAGTTATTCTTCTCGGTCGGCCAGCGCTGAACCATCTCTTCGATGATACGGAACTGATCCGGAACCCGCTCCAGCTGCTGATAGAAGAAGAGCATGAGCGAGTAGTCACCGCGCACGCGTTCACCCGCCGGTTGGGCGTTCCAGAACCGCTCGGCCCAGACGACACCGTCACGATAGCGCTCGGCCTGGGCATAGGCCTGGGCGAGCATCCGCATGACGCGCGGGTTGAGCGCATCGACGCCCAGCTGGGCGACCGCGGCTTCCAACGACTGGATGCCCTGGGCATATTGACCTTCAGCGATATAAAGCTGGCCAATATTGATCCGCAGATCGGAAATTTCCTGGGGCAGCATCGCGCCGGTATTGATCGCGGCTTCCCAGTCCTGGATGGCGCGGGACACCTGATCCTGCTCGTAATAGGCCCGGCCCCGCATCTGCAGCGAGATCATGCGCTCATAGGGGTTGATACTGTCATTACCGAGCGCGCGGTTCAGCGCCGTGATGGATTCCGCGAACTGGTCATTGGCCTGGAATTCCTGGGCTTCCAGCACGATCTGACCGATAGCCGCCGAGAAAACCCGCTCAGCCTGGTTCTGCTCGGAGTCTTCCTGGTTGTTGTTCCGCCGGCGCTGCGCATCGGCGTCGGACAGCGTTACCCCGACCATGGAGACGGCGAGGGCAAGGGTCGCGACAGAGCGCAACAGGCCCGAGGTATCGAAACCGTTGAAACGGATCATCGATGGCTCCTTCATACCGACCCCACTCCCCGGGCCGGCTTTCCAAAAACTATCGGGATGCGAACCGGGCTGGTCCTTGAGTCATCCCGGACAGCTAGTGTCGGCGCGGCCGGCCAAGGAGGCCCGCCGCGCCATTGTCACTAGTCAGCCAAACGGAAGTCAAAGCGGGTCTCAACGCCACGGCGGGCGACGGGAACACCATCTTCGACCTTCGGGTTATAGCGCCAACGCTCGACAGCCCGGATCGATGCGCGCTCGAAGAAGGAGCTGTCGCAACGATAGATGTCGATATTGGTCGGCGTGCCATCAGGTGTCACGTCGAAGCGAACCCAGCAGCTACCCTCGATCCCGCGCTCAGCCGCGCGAAGCGGATATTGCGGCTCGATCCGGACCAGCGGCTGCGCGTCACGGTCAGAGACCGAGAAGCTGATGCTGTCCGAATTGAGCTGCGGCGCCTCGAAGTCCGGGATATTGCCCATGACTGTGGCAAGGCCCTCGGACGGCTGCTCCGCACGTTGCCGCTCGATCTGAGGCGGCGGGGGCGGAGGATCGACCTGCTGAACGTCATCGATCGTGGTGTCGCGGCGACGGGCTTCCACCTCGGCCACTTCATCATTGATCGTGAACTGACGATCTTCGACATCGTCTTCCTGCACCACCTGATCAACCGAGATCAGGCGTTGCATGAGCACAAACAGGAAGACCGTGATGATCGCCGCAACCGGGACACCGATAACGAGACGAATGAAATTACCCATTTTCTTTCCTCTCGCTATTGCAATGTCGAAATCTTCACTTCGACGTCCATCTCCGACAGGAGCTCCTGGACATCGAGGATCAGACCGATATTGGCACCTTCATCACCCTGGATCATGGCACGACCCTTGGGATTCTCTTGCAGCAACTGCTCGATCACCCCGCGGAGTTCGTTCATCTCATAGACCCGACGATTGACCCAGACCTCGTTCTCGGCCGTCACGGCCACGAGCATGGACGGGTTCTCGTCATCTTCTGTCACGGCGTCAGGGCGGACAGTGTCCACACCCGGCTCCTTGATGAAGACGGAGGTCACGATGAAGAAGATCAGGAGGATGAAAACGACGTCCAGCATGGGCGTCATGTTCAGCTCGACTTCTTCCTCATCGGTATTCACGCGGCTTGCACGTCTAGCCATGTATACCTCCCCTATCCGTCGGTCTGACGCTGGATTGAAACCGGCACGCCATTGGCGCCCATTTCATCCCAGATCTGAACGATGATGCCGTGCTCGGCTTCGTCGTAGACCTCGAGAAGGACCGCAGAGTTCGGCTCTTCCGCCCGGAAGCGGTTGACGGCCGAAAGCACGCGGTCGACATCGGTCCGCACCTGGTTGACGAAGATCTCATTGTCTCCATCAACCTGGATGACGATCGGCGGCGCCGCATCCGGCGGCGGCGGCGTGTCATTGTCGGGTGGCGGACGCATGTCGATGCCTTCTTCCGACAGGAAGGTGGCGGTGACGATGAAGAAGATGAGCAGGATGAACACGATGTCGAGCATCGGCGTCATGTTCACTTCGGCCTGATCATCCTTGTGTTGCTGGCGACGTCTCATGACACGGCTCCTTCACCGATCTCGAGCTCGTCGGCCAGCTTCGACACGCGACGCTTGGCGAGGAGTTCGATCTGGGTGGCGAAGATGAGCCCCGAAAGGGACGCAACCATGCCAGCCATGGTGGGAATCGTGGCGCGCGATACACCGGCCGACATGGCCTGGGCATCGGACGAGCCGGAGATTGCCATGACGTCGAAAACCGAGACCATGCCGGTCACTGTTCCCAACAGTCCGAAGAGCGGCGCGACAGCGACGAGGGTTTTCACCAGCTCGACATTCTGATCGCAACGCGATTTGACCTCCGAGATGAGTTGGTCGCGGATGGCGTGGGCATACCAGCTATTCCGGTCTGCCCGCGCATTCCACTCCCTCTTCGCCGACTTCGCCATGGCGTCATGCGCCATGTAGAAGTAGGCGAAGCGCTCGAGGATAAAGGCCCACATCACAAATGTTGTTGCCATGATGACAACCAGGACGGGGCCCCCGCGCTCGAGGAACTCCTGAAGGCCGGTTTGTACGGCCTGGAAATCCATAACGCTTCCTCCGGTTAGCCTTGTGCGCGTTCTTCAGCGTGGCGAGCGATCATGCCGGCCGCCTGCTCTTCGAGCACCTGCTGAACGCCGCGCGCGAAGCTTTGCGCGAAGCTGTGGATGAACAGAAGCGGGATGGCCGCAACCAGACCCAGAACCGTGGTCATCAGGGCTTCGGAGATACCACCAGCCATGATGCGCGGGTCACCCGTACCGAACAGGGTGATCTGGGTGAAGGTCTTGATCATACCGGTGACGGTACCCAGAAGACCCAGCAGCGGTGCGATACCGGCGGCGAGCTTCAGGAAGTTGAGACCGAATTCGAGCTTCGGCGTCTCTTGCAGGATGGCTTCATCCAGCTTGAGTTCCATCGTCTCGACGTCTTTGTCCTTGGCGGCCTCATAAGCCAGCATGACACGACCCAGCGGGTTGCCCTTGGAACCGGAAGACTTGCGCTTCTGGCCACCGACAGCCGCCTGCGTCATCAGCAGCGAGACCATGCGGAAGATACCGAAGAGGGCGGAGATGGCGAGCAGGCCGATGATGACCTTACCAACCGCACCACCTTGCTCGATACGCTCTTCCAGGTCCGGGACGTCCTTGTAGATGTCCAGGAGCGGGCCGCGGGACGGGTCAACAACACCCATCACGACTTCACCCGGATCCGCGTTGAACAGGGTCGAGGCCGCGCCGACGAAGTTTGCCGGCGGCTGAGCCGGCAGGTCGGTCAGGCTGTAGGCGCCCGTATTCTCGCTCTCACCCCAGAGGGCGAAACGCTGGTTGTTGTTGTAATTGGTAAAGGCAACAAACGGACCGACGCGCGTGGTTGCAACGGCAGAGCCGTCGCCGATACCGGTGACGCGGGTGTTGTAGGTGACGACCTGCTGCTGCTGGATCATCTCTTCAATCACGCGACGCGGGATGAAGTCGAGTTCCGCACGGGTCGGCAGGGTCCGGCTGTTGGACAGCGTTTCCAGCGCGTCGGCACGGCCCGGGAACTGGGACGAGATGACGGACTGGTTGATGATGGCAGCGAATTCGCCGGCGGCCTGACGCGCGGCACCGAACAGCTCACCAAACGCACCCTGGCGCTGGCGCAGTTCGGCATCGAGTTCGTCGATGCGGACCTGATTGGCTTCAAACTCGGCCGACAGGTTGGTCGCCTGACGCTCGAGGGCTGCCAGCTCGTTGCGGGCCTGCGTGAGCTGGGCCTGCTGCTGGTTGGTGGATTGCTGGAATTCGCGCAGGCGAGCGGCATTTTCAGCGCTGGCCTCACGGGCGTCGGAACGCACGCGGTTGAGGAGTTCATTCAGGGAACCGGCCGGCTCGGTCTGAGCCGCGACACCGGCGGTAAGCGCCACGCCAAGCGAAACGGCGGCGGCGAGCATCTTCATTGTGGTCTTCATAACTTAACTCTCCGTTCCAAGCCGTTACTGGGCGACCGTCGGGCCAGGCAGCGGGACCAGGAAGACCGACGGTGTCGTCACTTCCTGGGCGATGCGAATGGCGCGGGTCACATTGGCTTCATAGCTGCCCGGCAGGGCTTCCCAGTCGCTCGATCCATTGTGTAAGATCGTCATGCGACCATCAGGGTACTGGCGGATCATGGCGACCCGACCAACCTGCAGCACGGTGACATTGACCGGAATGCCGTCTTCGAGAACTTCCTCGTCATACGAGTTGATACCGCGGCCATAGGAGGCTTCGATGTCGTAGGCGTTGAGGATGACGCGATAGCGTTCCGCCGGAGAGATGCTCGGATCGTCGATCAGCTCGTAGAGACGCTCGATGCGGGCCAGACGACCGGCTTCGCCTTCCAGACGGAAGGGCAGGTCGAGCGCCACGAACTCCTCGAGCAGCACAACCATTTCGCGCATCATCGGCGCGAGATCGCGCTCGATATTGTCAACGCGACCGATCTGCTGCTCCAGAGAGGCAATCTCGAATTCCTGCGAGCGCAGGAAGACCTGCTGCTGCTCCACAAAAAGGCGCTGCGACTCGATCTGCTCGAGCAGCGCACGGAATTCCAGCTCGATGTCTGTCCGCTGGTCATCCAGCCGATCAATCTGCGCCTGGGTCTGAGCCCCATTCGCCGTATTTCCCCGCGCGACTTCGAGCGTTTGGTTCAGCTGCGCTACGGCGGCCCCCCCAAAGGCGCCCGCCGCCACAGTCGCCATAAGCGACGCGCGAACCAAATTCTTCAAGTTCACCATTTCTCGCCTCACAATGGTCAATGCGGGTTCGTCTGGAAAGACTCCCCGCCCCAATAAAACTTCGATGCAAAGCCAGCATAAACCTGCTGGCCTGGCCCCCTACCCTTGGTTCAAGCGGCCTTGCCAAGCCGCCGAAACAGCGACTTAGCGTCCCAAGTCTGCATGAGTGGTTACTGCAACTGCAGCCCACCCGGTCCGTGATGGTTGGCCCATCATCTCGTCGGCGCAGCCGCGCCACTTGAAAATCGCAAGAACGCTAACACCAGCGTTACACTACGATCAATACATCTTTGTGGCGGGAATGCGGCCCGAACTGCGCACAATAAGGCGAGATTCGCCTGTCAGGATCACCCGCGCGCTGCAGTTCGCGTCAGGATAGCACAAGTTTCCGCATAAAGTTGCGTGCCCAAACCCGATGCGCACACAAATCAGGACGCTTGGCACCCGCTCACAATTCGGTGATGCCGGCGTCAGGCGGGTCTGACCGCCCCTGCCGCGCGAGTCGCGCCATCGTGCACGGAGAACTGAACCGGAATCAGCGAAGCCATCACAACGCCATAGGCGATCCAATGACCGGATCGGGCGCGATGTCCGGGCGCAATGCGGACGCGATCTGTGACGTGTTATGGAAAAATGGCTGGGGCGCCAGGATTCGAACCTGGGAATGCCGATACCAAAAACCGGTGCCTTACCACTTGGCGACGCCCCAACCGTGGCCGTCAGTGACGACGGTGGGCGGTAATTACATAACCCTCCGAAGGGATGCAACGGCGCATTGCGGTTGATGGCAGTTCAAATGACAGAATCTACAGCCAAAGGTCGCCATCCCCCGAAGAATACAGACGTTTCCGGAAACATCGGCCGCGACACTGCACGGGATCCCCGAACGCTGCCTTTGCCGCGTTGCGTGCCGCAAGAGAGTTGGCTATAAGCCGCGCCTCGGTTCGGAGTATAGCTCAGCCTGGTAGAGCACCGTCTTCGGGAGGCGGGGGTCGCAAGTTCGAATCTTGCTACTCCGACCATTCACTTTCCCGCCTCATTGACATCCCTGTTGCCGCTGTCATGCCGGCCGCGCGCCCAGCGCGGGACAGTCCGACTGCGCGTCCCTCGACCCGATCGCCGCAAGACCCTACATAATGGGCCAAACAGGACTGCATCTTGCAGGGCCTGACGCACATCATGAAAGCGCGGGGCGAAAGGGCTCTTATGAAACAGTTCTGGATTACATTCTTCGGATCGATCGTCGGCGTGATCGTCGGCTCCGTCCTGACCGTCATACTCGGGATTTTCCTGATTGGCGGCCTGATCGGCATGGCCGTCGAGGGCGCCCGCACCGAGACCGCCCTGCCCCAGACCGCCATGGTGCTCGAACTCGACCTGCGCGATGGTCGGCTCGACAGCCCGTCGCGCTCACCCTTCGGCTTCGCCGAGCCGCTCTCCGTGGTGGATGTTGTTCGCACAATGGAGCGGGCCGAACGCGATGACCGCGTTGCCGGCATCTTCATCCGTGCCAATGAGTTCGGCATGTCACCGGGCGTCGCCGAGGAATTGCGCGGCGCGATTGCCGATTTCCGCGATGCGGGCAAATTCGTCGTGACCCACGCCCAGGGTTTCGAAGGCACGAGCGTAACCGGCTATTTCGCCGTTTCCGGCTCCGACCAGATCTGGCTGCAGGACACGGCCAGCTTCACACCGGCCGGTCTGGCGGCGGAAGTCACCTTCCTCGGTGGCCTGTTCGAACGCTTCGGCGCCGTCCCGCAATTCGAGCAATTCCACGAGTACAAGAACGCCGCCAATACCTATACGCAAACCGACTTCACCGAGCCGCACCGTGAGGCGACCCTGTCCTATATGGGGTCAATCTACGACACCGCCATCGCCCATATTGCCAGCGACCGCAATGTCAGCGAAGCGACGCTGCGCGGTATATTCGAGGACGCACCGCATACGGCGGAGGAAGCCGAGACGCTCGGCCTGGTCGACCGTCTGGGCCATGTCATCGAGGCTCGCGAAGCCACCCTCGCCCGCCTCGGCAGCCAGGGCAGCTTCATCGACATTCAGCGCTACTCGCAGCAGGCTGCGCCAGCCTGGAATAATGGTCCCATCATCGCCCTCATTGAAGGCCAGGGCGCCATTGTCACCGGCGACGCGGCCGTCGGCGCCTTTGGCGGGGAAGAGCAGATTGGCGGCGATTTCATGTCCGAAGCCATTCTCGATGCGGCCGATGACCCCGCGGTCCGCGCCATCGTCATCCGGGTTGATTCGCCGGGCGGGTCGGCGATTGCGTCCGACCAGGTCTGGCATGCCGTGAACCGGGCCCGCGAGGCCGGCAAGCCGGTCATCGTCTCCATGGCCTCCATGGCGGCCTCCGGCGGCTATTACCTGGCCGCTCCGGCGAATTACGTGCTGGCTCACGAAACGACGCTGACCGGCTCGATTGGTGTCCTCGGCGGCAAGATCGTTCTGGACGGCACCTTCGACATGGTCGGACTGAACGCCGAGTCGGTTTCGGTCGGCGGCGAATACGCCACCGCCTTTTCGGCCCAGGAAGAATGGACGGAAAGCCAGCGCGCCGCCTATCGCAGCCAGATGTCGGACATTTATGACGACTTCACCCAGCGCGTGGCCGATGGCCGCGACCTGCCGCTGGAGCGCGTCCTGGAAATTGCCCGCGGTCGTGTCTGGACCGGCGCCCAGGCGCTGGATCTGGGTCTGGTCGACGAGATTGGTGGACTGCGCGACGCGGTCGATGCGGCCCGCCAGTTCGCCGGCATCGATCCGGACCAGGCGATCCGCCTGCGCCGCTTCCCGGCCCAGCGCACGCCCTTCGAGGCCTTCCAGGAAATGTTCGGCGTCTCTGCCGACACGGCCCAGACCGCCGCCCGTCTCAATGCGCTGATGGAGCTGCCGGAAGTCCGCGCCGCCCTCGAGGCCCGCGCCGCCGCCGAGCGCCCCGGCGTTCAGATGCGCTCGGACGCGGCCTTGCCGCACTGAGCCGCGACTCAAGGCTGAAACGCAAAAGGGCCCGCATTTGCGGGCCCTTTTTTGTTGGCAGACGACCGACTCCTAGGAAGTGAGCACGCCGACAATCAGCAAGCCCAGCAGGCCGACACTCAGAAGTATGGAGTAGGCGAAATCGAGAATCACCACGCGCAGCAGCGAGGTGAAACGCCCGTGCGAATAGACGGTCCGGTGCAGGCGGTAGAGATACCAGTTCGACCAGATCAGCCCGACCAGAATGGCAATGCCGCCATGGATCACATTGGCCGCGATCGAAAGCCCGGTGATCAGGAAGAACATGAAGGCGTGGAAATGCAGCGACACCACGAGGTGGTCGTAGAAAAAATACCCCTTCTTGTAGAAATGCATCCCCGCGATCATGAGCGCGTAGAGCGGCAACATGAAGAACATCATGGTCGGCGCCCATTGTTGCATTGACGTCGCCAGCGCCTGCCCTTCCGTGTCAATGATGCGGTCAAAGCGTTCGACCAGATTCTGCCGGACAGCGAGCGGCAATTCCTCGAGCCCGTTGGGGTCGACCATCATGCCCTCACCGACCGCGATCGGCCCGTCCGGTGCCTCGGCCGCCTCCCCCTCGCCGGATGGGTAGAATTCAGGCAAGAGGGCGCGTCGGAAACTCAGCTTGATATCGTCCCGGTCGGCCTGTTCCTGCATGGCCTGCACTTCCGGCGGCACATCCGGGGCAGTACGGGCCTGGTCCAGACCGGCCTCGGCCATGCGGGCCAGGCGCTCACGTTCGGCCTCAGGTACGCCCGCTTCTTCCAATCGTGCATCCAAATCGGTCAGGTCTGTCTCGACGGCGGCGACCTCATCCGGTGTGATCTCATCCGGCTCCTCGGTCCCGCCACCGATCCCGTCGAAGGCAAACACGAACAGGAAGAAGAGCACGCTGGCCGTCAGATAAAGGCGGAAAGGCATGACATAGCGGGCGCGCACGCCGCTGAGATAATTCTGGGTGATCTTGCCGGGCTTGAACATGAGCGCCGGGAGGGTGCGCCACAAACGCCCCTCGAGCCCGAAGAGGCCATCAAGGATATCGGTCAGCAATTCCCAGATCGGCCGATGATAGGTGTCAGCGGTCTGGCCGCAGCTGTGACAGACCGGACCGGATAGCTTGGTCGAGCAATTGGAACAGACGCCGGCCGGCGTCGGGGCCTCGAAGGCGGAGAAGCGTTCGCGCTTCTTGCGCCTGGAGGCGTTGATGGCGTCGCCAAGCTCGCCGGCGGCGCTTCCGGCCACCACGGCCTCACTGATTGGGTCACTTCCGGTCATGAAAAAGCCCTGCCCCCTGGCGTTGTGCGAACACAAGCTAGGTCGGCAGGGCCTCTTCTGACAAGCGCGACAGGCCTATTCGGCTGTTGCGCTGCCCTCTTCCAGGTCCGCAAAGCACAGATAGCGTGTGCGGTGGATATTGGTCAGATTGTCTTCCCAGCCAGTGACCCGCGGGTTTACGAGGTTCTTGTTGACGTAAAAGACGATCGGGATGATCGGCATGTCGTCGATCAACATTTGCTCGGCCTCGGCCATCATTTCGCCGCGCAGTTCCAGATTGAGCTCGCGGTTGGCGTCGGTGACGAGGCTGTCGAATTCCGGGTTGTTGTAGCGCGCGTAATTCATCGGAATTGAGCGATACTCACCCAGGAAGAGGAAGTTGTAGGGATCGTTGTAATCCGCGATCCAGCCGCCATCGGCGACCTGGAAATCGGAGGCACGCAGATTGTCGTAATGGATCTGCGTATCGTTGACGATCAGCTCCGGCTGGACCCAATCGGCAATCGCCGACCAGTCATTCTGGACAACCGGCGCGATGCGCGGGTTATCGCCGGTGGCGCGATAGGTGTACTCGAAGCGGAAGGGATTGTCCGGGCCATAGCCGGCGGCTTCCAGCAGGGCGCGCGCCATTTCGCGACGGTCCTCGACCGGCGTGTCTGCCCATTCGGCTTCAACACCGCCCGGATAATTGGCCACACCCGGCGGGATCATTGCATAAGCGGGAACCTGGCCGGCGCGGAGGATTTCCTCGGCGATGAAATTGCGGTCGATGGCCATGCCCAGCGCATTGCGGACATTGGGATCATCGAACTGTTCCAGCGTCGTGTTCACCGAGAAATAGATCGTGCCCATGAACGGATGGACGCGGACATAGTCCGGGATTTCACGGCGCAGGAATTCCATCTGCTGGCCCGGGAATTCCATGTTCAGGTCGAGCTCGCCATTGCGGACCCGGCGACCGGCCGCGGAATTGTCCACGGTCGGGTAGAAATAGACGTCATCTACGCAAACATTTGAATTGTCGTAGAAATTCTCATTGCGAGCGAGATGGACATAATTATTGGTCCGCCAGTCCTGAAGCGTGTAGGCGCCGTTGGAGACCATATTGCCCGGGCGCACCCACTCATCGCCATAGACCTCAACCACGTGCTGCGGCAGCGGGAAAGTGGTGTAGTGGGTCAACAGGCCCGGCAGGTAGGGGGCCGGATTGACCAGCTGGACTTCAAGCGTGCGGTCATCGATCGCGCGCACACCGATCGAGTTCGGGTCGGCGGCTCCGGTGGAAGCTTCCTCGATCCCGGCAATCGGATAGAGCAGCGAGACATATTGGGCGCCGGTTGTCGGCGTGGCGATACGGCGCCAGGCGAAGACGAAATCACTGGCCGTGACCGGTTCGCCGTCGGACCAGACCGCTTCACGCAGGGTGAAGGTCCAGGTCAGGCCGTCATCGGAGACTTCCCAGCTTTCCGCCATGCCCGGGATCGGTGCGCCATCGGGATCGTCGGTGAACAGACCGAGGAACATGTCCCCGATGATGTTGTTCTCCCAGGTACCGGAGGCCTTGTGCGGATCCAGCGACAGCGGTTCGGCATTATTGCCGCGATGCAGGACGACGGCATCGCTGTCGGCGGCGTCATTGCCGCCACAGCTGGCCAGGGCCAGCGCGGAAGCGGTAACGAGGATAGTGTTCAAAATCTTTGTGCGGATCACGGTTTCGGTCTCCCCTCCGAAGCAGCACGACGAGTCAGTTGCCGATGTTCTAGCTGAACATCATCGGCCGGTCGACACTGGCCGACCGGTCGCGCATAGTCGAACAAGCCGAGAGATTTACACGAGTGACCATGAACGCGCGATTACTGATTCTTCTGCCAGCCGCCCTGATGACCGCCCCTGCCGCCGCGCAGTCAGGCGACTCGCCGCTGGACCCGCTCTTCACCTGCCGTGATATCGCCGATGACAGCGCCCGTCTGGCCTGTCTCGACGCGGCGGTCGATGCCCTGCGCAGCGAAACCGAAAGCGGCGATGTCGTCGCCGTCGATCGCGAGCAGATCGAAGCGGCCGAGGAAGCCACATACGGGCTCTCCATCCCGCAATTCCGCCTGCCGGGCCTTTCCTTGCCGGGCGGTGGCGAAGACGCCGAACTGGCCGAGCTCGAATCAAGCGAAGCCTCACCGCAGCGGGTCATCAATCGCGATAGCAACGGCCAGATCGACAGCATTGAGGGCCTCGCGGTCGCGGAGATTTCCGAGAATCGCTCCGGCGAGAAAATCATCCGCCTCGCCAATGGCCAGGTCTGGCGCCAAACCGACAACACCTATGTCCAGCTGTCGCGCTCGCGCGCCGACACGGACTATACAGTGACCATCTCAAACGGAGCCCTGGGTTCCCATTTCATGCGCCTGGACAATGGCGGACGCCGTTTCCGGGCCGAACGTGTCGAGTAATCAATCGAGGGTCTCATGACAGTCTCACGCCATGCGGTAATCGCCGCGCTTCTTCTCACCACGGCCCTGCCGGCCAGCGCCTTCGCCCGTCAGGACGAGGACGCGGTGGACGGCATCCTGGCCTGCCGCGGCATCACCGAGACCGCCGCCCGGCTCGCCTGTTTCGACTCGGCTGCCGAACGCCTGGCCGGCGATCGCGAGAGCGGTGAATTGATGACCGTCACCCGCAGTGATGTGGCAGCGGTGGAAGGCGACAGCTTCGGCTTCTCCATGCCGTCCCTGCCGCGCCTGCGCCTGCCGCGGATTGCCCTGGCCACCGCCGACCGCCAGCACGATGCCCTTGAAGGCGCGAGCAATACGGTCGACAGGACGCAGCAGACGCCTGCGCCGGCGGCGACCACTGATGCCACCCCACCGGTTCCGGCAACAGGCACGGCCCCCGCGACCAGCGCGCCGGCGGCCAACACCGCAGCCAGTACGGCAGCCGCGGAAGCCACCTCCGTCGCCATTCTCGAACGCGATGAGGACGGTGATGTCTTCCGCGTCGAAATGGAGATCGAGCGCACCCGCACGGTCGGCTATGACACCATTGTCTTCTACATGACCAATGGCCAGGTCTGGCGCCAGACCGACTCGACGCGCGTGCGCATGCCGCGCGGCGACGGTCACACGGCGGAAATCCGCCGCGGAGCCATGACCAGCTATCTCCTGCGCATCAACGGCTCCGGCCGCGCCATCCGCGTCGAACGCCAGCGCTAGCCGCCGGACACCACACGAACAAGGCCGCCGGAGCTGATCCGGCGGCCTTTCTTGTTTGTGTGCCTACCCAATGATTGTCATCCCTGATGGACGCCCCGCGCAGGCGGGGCGAAAGTCAGGGACCTAGCTGGTGGCGACCACATGGGGAAAACTGGGGACATGTACCGGTTTCTGGCCTGAAAAAATGGGACAGACACAACTCCTACACCGCTACGTCTGCGCGCCTGACGCAAACCGCACCATAAATCGCTTGCCGAGATCCCGCCGTATCCGGTTCTTCAGCTCAAGGGTGAAACCGCGAAGCGGCCGCGTTGCGGCCCTTGACCTGAAGAACCGGATACGGCCTGCTGGCTGACAAGCGCTCTATGGATCGCCCTGCGCGACGGCGCCCGGGTCGCAGTTGAGCGCGCGGCATAGTCGGTTTGAGTCTGTCCATTTGGCCCGCCGGACCCATGTCCTGAAACTGCAAGAACTCGGCGCGGCACTACCCGCGCCGGTTTGCTTTGCCCCTACCTGCAATCATCTAGACTAACCGGGACATATACAATTGATTGGAGCGCCCCTGCGGTGAGGCGCGATGACAAATCGCGCCGCAAACTGTGTCTGTCCCGATTCAACAAGCCCGGGCGCACCCGACAGCTGTCCGACCGATCACCGATCCTTGGGATCAATCGCGTCGCGCAGGCCGTCGCCGATGAAGTTGAGACAGAAGAGCGTCACCATCATCGTCACGGCGGGACCGATCAGCGTCCACGGTGCCGGTTCCATGTCCTGGGCACCGGCCGAGATCAGGCGACCCAGCGAGGTCAGCGGTTCCTGCACACCCAGGCCGAGGAAGCTGAGAAAGCTTTCCGCCAGGATCACGACCGGGATCATCAGCGTGACATAGACCACGACCGGACCCAGCACATTGGGAATGATGTGACGCTGGATGATCTTGGTCCGTGAGACACCGGCGGCATGGGCGGCCTCGACGAATTCCATGCCCTTGAGGGCAATGGTCTGGCCGCGCACGATGCGCGCCATGGTCAGCCATTCGACAGCGCCGATGGCGACGAAGATGAGCACGATATTGCGCCCGAAAGTCACCATCAGGATGATCACGAAGAAGATGAAGGGCAGCGAATAGAGGATATCGACAAAGCGCATCATCGCCTGGTCGACCTTGCCGCCGATAAAGCCGGCGGTCGCGCCCCAGGTCACCCCGATCACCAGGGAGACGAAGGTCGCCACGATACCGACCATGAGCGACACGCCCAACCCGACCAGGATGCGCGCAACCATGTCGCGCCCCTGGGCATCCGTGCCCAGGAGGTGCCAGTTTTCCAGGGTCGGGGCGATCCAGACGCGGTCGCGATAGATCGTGTCGTAATCATGCACCCAGAGCAGCTGGCCAATCGTGGCCAGCAGCACAAGCGTGCCCAGAATGACCATGGAGGTGACCGCCGCGCGATTGCGCATCAGGCGGGCCCGCGCATCATCCCAGAGCGAACGCCCCTGGACGGCGGCCTTCTCGAGCAGTTCGGCCTTTTCCTGTGGAGTGGACAGCGTCGTCATGACTCGTACTTCACCTTCGGATTGAGAACGCCGTAGAGGAGATCGGCCAGCAGGTTGAGCACGATGATCAAGGTCGCATAGACGATGACCACACCCATCACGACGGTGTAGTCACGTTGCAGGGCGGCATCGACGAAATGCTTGCCGATACCCGGAAGCTGGAAAACCCGCTCGATCACCAGCGAGCCGGAAATCACCGCAGCCGAGGCCGGTCCGAGATAGGAGACCAGCGGCAGGATGGCAGACCGCAGGGCGTGGCGGACAATCACCGCCGGCGCTGACAGGCCCTTGGCCCGGGCGGTGCGGATATAGTTGGAGCGCACGACCTCGATCATCGAGGCTCGCATCAGGCGGGCGATGATGGCGATCTGTGGCAAGGCGAGCGTGATCACCGGCAGGATGAGTCGGTCGGGCGTCATGCCGTATCGCGGGTCGAGGCCGCCGGTTGGTACCCATCCCATATAGAGACCGAAGACCAGTGCCAGGATGGGACCCATGACAAAGGGCGGGATGGAAATCCCCACCATGGCAAAGGTCATGACCGAAAAATCGGTCCCGGAATTCTGGCGCAAGGCGGCGATGGATCCGAGCAGCGTGCCCAGGCCGATGGCCAGCAGCATGGAGAAGAGACCAATGGTTGCGGAGACCGGGAAGCCTTCGGCGATGATCTCGGCCACATCCTTGTCGCGGAGCTTCAACGAGGGTCCGAGATCTCCCTGAAAGAGATTTCCCATATAGTCGAAATACTGAAAGATCAGCGGCTTATCGAGGCCATAGCTGGCCAGGATCACCTGGCGCGTCTCCTCCGGCATCGGACGTTCGAGATCGAACGGTCCGCCGGGGGCGACTCGCATCATGAAAAAGGCGACCGTGATGATCACCAGAATCGTCGGGATGGCGACACTGAAGCGCCTGAGTACAAATCCAAGCATGAAGGTTCGGCTCAGTCCATTTTGCGCGCAGTTTCAATGCAAGGCGCCTGATGTCAATGAAGGCTCTGTTGCTGTAATGCAGCATCTTGAGCCGGTGGCGGTGGCAATGGGGCTGTCCGCGACCGTGTAGGCTCATGTGTCGCTGTACTGATAAAAATCTGCGCCATCATCAGCGCGAGCACGAGCCAGCCCAGCCGCAAGATGCGCTTGCCTAGAAATCGACCGGCGTTCACATTCCCCTCCCGTGATCATGGCGTTTGACCCGGTCACGCAAAAACTGCGCCGTCCGTGACCCGGAGTGAATTGCAAGTGTCCGGCGATTGCCTAGGATGCGCGCAGTTTCGACTGAGAAAGGCCAATCCATGCACAGTGCGCTGTGGTGGCGAGATTTCGAGTTCCAGGACGGTATTGTCACCGTCAAGAAGACGGGCGCCCGTCTTCCGCTCAAACTGGGACTGATTGGCGAAGTCCTGTCCTGGTTCCCGTTTTATTTCGTGGTTGAAGGCTGGCGGATCAAGTCGGCGTCCCAGGATGGGCCGAAAATCTGGTTCGCGCCCGACCGTCCACGCCCCTGGTATCTGATCTGGTCCGTCCTGCACGCCGCCGGCGCCCGCATTGCCGCCCATCCCGGCGAAGCCGATGCGGTTTTCGTTTTCGACGATTCCACCACGTGTTGCCCCTGCAATGTCCCGCCCGATGCCCGGGTCATCAATCGCGACTGCCAGAGCATTGCGAAGAGCCATGTCGCCGCGGTGTTCGAACGATCCTTCGGCTATTCCCTGTCCGTCGACCCGACCAGCTGGACCGGGCCCATGGTCGAGAAGTCCGAGCTCAATGGCGCCCATGACGGTCGCGTGGTCCAGGGCCCGATCGACATGCCCCGGCCCGGCCGCGTCTATCAGCGTGTGATCGACAACACCGTGCCCGGCGACTTGGTGGAGGATCTGCGCTGTCCAACCATGGACGGCCATATACCGCTGGTCATCCGCAAGCGTCGCAAGACGTCATCACGCTTTTCCAATTCCAATGACGAGATCGAGTGCGCGGAAACCGATGAGGTCTTCAGCGTCGAGGAGCGGGCCCAGCTGGCCGCCTTCACCCGGGCCATGGGGCTGGACTGGGGCGGGCTGGATGTTCTGCGTAATCGTGATGACGGTCGGCTCTATGTCGTGGATGTGAACAAAACTGATATGGGGCCGCCGGTCGCGATGCGGTTGGATGACAAGATCAAAGTCACCAAACGGCTGGCCGCGGCATTCCTGGATTTCCTCGGCCACCCCAAACCGGAACCGGCCAAGCGCACACCATGAATTCTATTCCCTTCGAACGCGATTTCGATTTCGAGTACGGGCGTTGCGATACGCTCTCTCCCCTGATCCGGCGCGTCATAGCGCCCAATCCGGGCCCCTTCACCTTCACCGGCACCGGTGTTTACATCATCGGGCATGGCTCGGTTGCGGTGATCGATCCAGGCCCGGTCGACCCGGCCCATATCGCGGCGCTGGATGCGGCCCTTGAAGGTGAAACGGTCAGCCACGTCTTCGTCACCCATCATCATCTCGACCATTCGCCACTCGCCCATCCGCTGGCCGAACGCCATGGCGCGAAAGTCTATGGTTATGGTCCGCAGCAAAGCGCGCCGGTTGGCGGCGAAGTCCGACTGGAGGCGGGCGATGATGTCGGCTTTCAGCCGGACATCCAGATCGCGGACGAGCAGGTCTTCCACGGGGAGGGCTGGACTCTGGAGGCGCTGCACACGCCCGGCCATACCTCAAACCATGTCTGCTATGCCCTGCACGAGGAGAACACGCTCTTCTCAGGCGATCATGTCATGGCCTGGTCCACCAGCGTGATCAGCCCGCCGGACGGGCATATGGGGGACTATCTGGCCCAGCTGGAACGGGTCCGTGACCGGGATTTCGCTCGCCTCTGGCCGACTCACGGTCCCGCGGTGAAAAGGCCGCGCGCTTTTGTCCAGGCCTATATCGACCACCGCCTCGCCCGCGAGGACCAGATCCTCGCCTGCCTCGCCGACGGGCATGACACGATCCGCGACATGGTCGCGGTGATGTATGCCGATGTCGACAAGCGTCTCCACCCGGCTGCCGCGCACTCCGTGCTGGCCCATGTCATCCACCTGGTGGAACTCGGCAAGGTCGCCAGCGATGCCACCGGCCAGATCGACCTGACCGCAACCTTCAAGCTCGCTGACGCGGGTTAAGGGTTCAGACCCCGCCCCCCCACTGAGCTGAATGGGGACAGGTAGAATTAACGCCAGGCGCTAATTCTACCTGTCCCCTTTATTCTGCGGCCTCACCACTCATCGCCGCCAGAAACCGCTCGACGCGTTTGGCATTGCGGCCAAGGTCATGGACAGGCTGGCGTGCGAGGGAGCGGATATCGACCAGACTGCCACCGTCCTCGCGGGCCGTGATCCGGACGGCAATGTCATCGCGAAATCCGAACATCGGGCTTTCCGCCGCGGCCTCGAACATGCCGGCGGAGTCGGAAGCCGTGCCGATCCGCCAACCATGCTCCCGTCCATAAATCAGGGCCTCGCGGAAGACCGTGCCCGGGTCGCGATCAACAACGAGGCTGACAATGCCCGGATACGCCGCCTGCTGCGCCGCATAGACCGAAGGATCATAGGTCAGTGGGCGCTCCGACGCCCCGCGCCGGGCCGCATAGGCGGCTGTGAAATGAGGCGGCTCACCCGCATCAGTGGTGACATCGGGTATGAAGGGCCGATTGGCTGCGAGACCGTCATACACATAGCGGCCTGAAAACCCGCCTGCCGCAACAAGCAGGGCCAGGATCGGCACGCTCATTACGCCGAACCAGCGACGGGCAGCGACGCGGTGAGCGATGACGAGGCCCGCCAGCACAAGACCCGTGGCGGCGCAGGCCAGGACCAGTTTGGGACCGATATCCAGCGTCATCCAGTCCAGCCCGAAGGGCCAGTCCCAGAAACTCAGCTTGGTGCCCAGCGCCGCCACCAGGAACCAGGTCGGCGTCACGAGCACCAGCAGCGCCGTGATCCAACCCAGCGGCTGGATGATCGCGCGCAGGATTTCGGTCAATCTGTCCACAACTCAGGCCCCCTCAGGCATCGGGGTCAGGGGTATAACCGGCTCACTGTCCAAGTCGACCCCAAATCCGTCCTGTCAAAAAACATTCTATCATGCAGGCGGAAGGGTCGGTCACGCCAGAATTCGAGGCTCAGGGGACGGATCCGGAAGCCGGACCAATGCGGCGGACGCGGTACCGCTCCAAGACCGAAACGAGCTGCCTCACGCGCCACGGCTTTCTCCAAGGCAAAACGACTTTCCAGCGGGCGCGATTGTTTCGACGCCCAGGCGCCAATACGGCTGTCGCGTGCGCGGGACGCAAAATAGGCATCCGCTTCCTCGGGACTGACCGCTTCGACCGGCCCCCTCACCCGCACCTGACGGCGCAGGGATTTCCAGTGAAAACACAGCGCCGCCTGGGCATTCTCCGCCAACTGGCTGCCCTTGCCGCTTTCCAGATTGGTGTAGAAGACGAAGCCATCGGCATCCACGTCTTTCAAGAGCACCATGCGGACATCCGGGAGGCCGGACGCGTCCGCCGTTGCCAAAGCCATCGCATTGGCATCATTGGGCTCTTTCTTCTTGGCATCAGTCAGCCAGTCGGCGAACAGCGCAAAGGGGTCTTCGCGGTCGAAAATCTCCGCGGCATTGGCGTCCGCTGTCTTGGCATAGGCGTCAGCATCGGGACTGGGCGGGATGAGTTTGTCGTCGGACATGGGCGGCACTCCTGGAACACGTCCGCCTAGGTAAGCGCCTGGCCCGGCGCGTCAAGCTTTCCCTGTGGGTCAATCACAAGAGCACCGGCTCCCTGTTCGCCACTGAAAAAGGGCGCCCGGCGCGGGGCCAAACATAAATCGCTTGTCAGCCAGCAGGCCGTATCCGGCAAGCGGTCTTTAAGATGGTTTGCGCAAGGCGCGGGGACGATCACGGGCGCTGAATTCCCAGCGGGACACGTACCAGAGGTACATGTCCCTCGCCCAGCCTCCGGATCGACGCACCCGGCATCCTCCCGCGTCAACCTTTCAGGAATCTTCTTGCGCTAAGACAGTGCCATGACATCGCGTGTTGAGAGTGTGGATGCGGCCTATGCTGTCCTGGGGCTGACCCCGACTGACGGTATGGCGGCGGCGCGTGCGGCTTTCCGGTCGCGTGTGAAAACCCTGCATCCCGATGTCGCCGAGCCGACCCCGGCCACCCTGTCCGAGCTGGCCCGCATCGTCGACGCGATGGATTTCATCCGCGCCCATGCGCCGGTCTGTCTCGAGATCGAGCTCAGCGCCGCGCAGGCCTTGCGCGGCCTGACGCGCACGCTGCGCCATGGCGACAAGCCACTACTCGTACGCATCCCGGCCGGCACGGTCGACGGCACCGAATTGCCCGCCGTCGGCGAAGACCGCATCCGGGTTACCATCCGGGTCCAGGCCGAAAGCGAAACCGCGCCCGCGCCTTCCTCCGAAATCCCTGACGCGCCCGATCTTGACGCCTTCATGCACGAATTCTCGCGCCCCTCGGTGAATACCCTCATGGCCCGATGGATCCGCAAAGCGCAGTCGGCCGCGTGACCTGACGCCAAGCTGTGTCTAATCTGCCCGTACAGCAGGCGGATACATTATGTCTCACAACACGTTCGGACATCTTTTCCGGGTCACGACCTGGGGCGAAAGTCATGGCCCGGCCATCGGCGCCGTCGTCGATGGCTGCCCGGCCGGCATTCCGCTGACCGAGGCCGACCTCCAGCCCTGGCTGGATCTGCGTCGTCCGGGCACGTCCCGCCATGTGACGCCACGCCAGGAGCCGGACCAGGTCCGCATCCTCTCCGGCGTGTTCGAGGATGACCGCACCGACGGTCCGGTGACCACCGGCACACCGATCAGCCTGATGATCGAGAATGTCGACCAGCGCTCAAAGGATTATGGCGCCATCCGCGACAAGTGGCGGCCCGGCCATGCCGACTATACCTATGACATGAAATACGGCATCCGCGATTATCGCGGCGGCGGCCGCTCCTCGGCGCGGGAGACCGCCATGCGCGTTGCCGCGGGCGGGATCGCCCGCAAAGTGCTGGGTGACGGAATCTCGATCCGCGCCGCACTCGTTCAGATCGGTGAGCGCGCCATTGACCGGTCCCGCTGGGACTGGGAGGAAGTCGCCAACAACCCCTTCTTCTGCCCGGATGCCGAAACGGCGGCCTTGTGGGAAGCCGACATGGACGCGCTGCGCCGGGATGGTTCTTCCACCGGCGCGATTGTCGAAGTTGTGGTCTCCGGTCTGCCGGCCGGCTGGGGCGCCCCCGTTTATGCCAAGCTCGACAGTGAACTGGCTGCTGCCATGATGACGATCAATGCGGTCAAGGGCGTCGAGATCGGCGCCGGCTTCGCCTCGGCGGCCCTGCGCGGCGAAGATGCGGCCGACGAGATGCGCATGGGCGATGACGGACCGATTTTCCTGTCCAACCATAATGGCGGCGTGCTCGGTGGCATTTCCACCGGACAGGATTTGGTCATCCGCTTTGCCGTCAAGCCGACCTCGTCGATCACCGTCGAGCGGCGCACGCTGGATCGCAATTTCGAGGAAACGGTGATCGAGACCCGCGGGCGTCATGACCCCTGTGTCGGCATCCGCGCCGTCCCGGTCGGCGAAGCCATGGCCGCCCTTGTCCTGGCCGACCAGAAACTGCGCCATGCGGGCCAGTCCGCCTACTGAACCTTGCCTGAAAGCCCAAGGTGAACCCCGCGTTCATGTTCGGCTCATGCGCGAATTTCTAGTGTAATGGCAGATTGGCCGGGTCTGCCCGGCGACACGCCCTGGAGGTAACCCGCATGCAGCAGCTCAAGCGCAAATGGCTTGGCGCCTCGCTCGCGTCACTCATCCTGGTCCCAGCCCTGCTGTTTGTGGCGCCGGCTGAAGCGCAGCGCAGTGATCGCGGCGACGAGTATCGCCGGGATCGCGGCAATGAAACCGGTCGTGGCGCTCGTCGCCAACCTGACCAGCAACGCCACGCCTCCCGCGGTGACCGACCGCGACGCGAGTCCGGCCCGGCATCGCGGCCCACTTCTCGTGATCGCCCGGATCGGGGATCGCGGCCTGATCGAGGACCGCGCCCGGACGCCGGACGGCCAGGCCGCCGTCCTGATGCGGGAAATCCCGGACGTCGTCCCGATACCCGTCCTGATCGTCGTCGCCCGGACACGCGACCGGATCGGCGCCGTCCTGACGCGGGCAATCCCGGACGCCGTCCCGAAACCCGCCCTGATCGTCGCCGCCCGGACACGCGGCCGGATCGGCGCAGACCCGATGCGGGCAATCCCGGGCGCCGTCCTGATACGCGCCCCGATCGCCGTCGTCCGGACTCCCGTCCGGATCGGCGCAGGCCTGATGCGGGCAATCCCGGGCGCCGTCCCGATACGCGCCCCGACCGTCGTCGTCCGGACTCCCGTCCGGATCGGCGCAGGCCTGATGCCCGCGGGCCCGGCAGCCACCGTCCCGATACGCGCCGGCCGGATCGCCGCAGACCCGATACGCGGCCGGACCGCCGTCGTTGGGACGCTCGCGGTCCTGGCAATCACCGCCCGCGCGGCCATCGCGGCGGCCGTGATCAACGTCGTTGGGACTACGCCCAGCGCCGACATAATTTCTATCGCGATCGCAACCGGCACAATTCCCACCGCCGCTGGGTCCGCCACATGAATCACGGCTGGTCCAATGCGCGCTATTATGGCCGCTGGGGTCCGTCGAGCCGCTGGCGCTACCACACGCGCTATTACGACTATGGCTACACCAATCGCCAATTCGCCTATTATGACGGCATCTGCCGCTATAACGGGAATGGGGATGGAGCGGTTGTCGGCGCCCTGCTTGGCGCGCTGATCGGCGGCGCGGCCGCCAGCGATGACAATGTTGGTGCGGGCATCCTGATCGGGGCCGGATTCGGCGCCGTCCTCGGTGACAGCCTGGGTCGCATGGATAATTGCGACCGTGCGCAATACCACTACGCCATGAATTACGCCTTCGAATACGGCCAGCCCTATTACTGGGGCAATCCGTATTCCGGCGTGCGCGGCGCCATCATCATCCGCGAGACCTATTACAATTCCGGCGTCGAATGCCGCTGGGGTGATGCCGAGGTCTACATGCCCGATGGCACCTACAGCTATGACCGCGTGCGCATGTGCCGTGACGGTTATGGCGAGTGGGAAGTGGCCCGTATCCAGTAGCCCGCTCCGGGGATAAGCAGTCCTGTGTGCGTGGGATTGCGACGGAGAGAGGCCGACCCGATCCGGGTCGGCCTTTTTCTTGCGTGATGTTCATCCAGTCGTTCATCCGCGGCTCATCGACGACGCGCTAGAACGGGATCAACACCGGCGAGAGACCGTCGGACCGACCCTTAATGGAGGTAGAGATGAAATTGCTGACCCCCACGCTTCTGGCCGCCACGGCACTGAGTTTCACCCTGCCGTCGATGGCCCAGGCCCAGAATTACCAGGATTGTGAATCCGAGCGCCAGGGACGGCAAGTCGCCGGCGCCATCATTGGTGGCCTGCTGGGCGCTGTGATCGGCAATGAACTCGCCGATGACAGCAATAACAACCGCCACAGCCGGGACAGCCATTGGGGCCGCGGACGCGGTGGGCATGGCAGTTGGGGTCGCGGTGGTCGCGGCCATCGCTACCAGCACCGTGATCGCGGTAATGCCGAAGAAGTCGGCACCATTGCCGGCCTGGGTGTCGGTGCCGTGATCGGCGCCGGCATCGCCGGTGGCGGCGACTGCAATACCCGCCGCCCGGTCAACCAGCGACCCTATTCTGGCGACAAGCCGGGTGCGCGCTACTCGGACGCCGACTACGGCAATGATGGCTATTATGACGACCGCTACCAGGCGGATTACGGCGATAACAGCTACTACGAAGACGAGTATTACGCCAACGGCCAGGACTACGGCTCATCCGGCGAATTGCTCGGCGGTAGCGAACGCGCCGAACCGGCCCGCGTCTATAATGCCGCGTCCTACTCGACCAACAGCGCCACCGGCACCTGTCACTGGTCCCAGACGCGTCGCCTGGACGCCTACGGCCAGACCGTCACCGACCAGGTCTATATGTGCCAGGGCAGCGACGGTATCTGGCGCCCGGCCGACACATACGGTCAGTAGACCGCAAGAGAGTGATTCAGCCCTGAATGGAGCGGTTGGCGGCAATAAGGTATTCCTTATTGCCGTCGCCCCCGTCGATCGGACTGTCAATGATCGCGCCAACGGAAAACCCCTCAAGCCCTTCAAGGCCGGCCCGCACGGCAGCCACAGCGTCGTCGCGGGCTTGGACATCCTTTACCAGCCCGCCCTTGCCGATCAGCGCCTTGCCAACCTCGAACTGGGGTTTGATGAGAGCCATCAGAGTCGCGCTCGGTGCGCTCAGCGCCAGGGGCCGGGCGATCACCTTGAGCAGGGATATGAAGCTGGCATCACAGACAACCAGCGAGGGCGGCTCGGAAAATACCTCCGCCGCCAATGATCTGGCATCGGTCGCCTCCAGCGATGTGACCCGCCGGTCCGCCTGAAGCGAGGGGTGGAGCTGATCCCGCCCGACATCCACCGCATAGACGTGCCGCGCCCCGCGCGAGAGCAGGACCTCGGTAAACCCGCCGGTCGACGCCCCCACATCAAGGCAGACCCGATCCGCCGGATCCACGCCAAACGCATCCAGCCCCGCCACCAGTTTCAGCGCGGCCCGCGACACCCAGGGATGAGCTGCCTCGGCTACAATCTCGGCCCCGTCCGCGATTTTCTGCGACGGCTTCGTCACCACCACGCCATTGGCCGACACCTTCCCCGCCGCAATCGCCGCCTGGGCCCGTGCCCGCGTGTCGAAATGACCGTGTTCGACGAGATAGAGGTCTGCACGCATGGGCGGGGTCCGGTTGGGGTTGGGTTTGTGGGTCAGGATAGCGTGAGGCGCGGTGCGGGAGCCATGGCGGTTTGCATCGGGGTTGGCGCGCCTGGCGCGCGGTCTTGCCTCTCCAAGGGAAAAGGGCTGGGGCGACGTCGAACGCCCAGCAGTCCCGCTTGGTGCCACGCGCCGCCGCTTCTGAACGCCGGAGGGTGGCCGCAATCCGCGACATGTGCGGAAACGCCATGCCGCCTCTGTTAGCGCACCCGTCGCCAGACTGACCGGCAAGAGAGGCTGGCAGGGCCATCCGGACTCTCTCCGGCAGGTTTGCCATTCCCACCAATTGTGCTATCCGCTCGCCAACGGCTACAGCGCTGCCCGCGTCACGGGCCACGCGAATTCAACAGCCAGTTCCGAAATTACGCTGCTGCGGCAGCCTGGACCACGCGCCTGGAGCATCCATCGCCGGGATGCTGGCGCGAGCGAACGGATATTGTCATGCGACTCCCCATTCTTGACCCTGCGGTCTTCGACCAGTTCCGCCGGACCTGGCATTTCAATCTGCGCGGTGACGTGCTCGCCGGCATCGTGGTGGCGCTGGCGCTGATACCGGAGGCGATCGCCTTTTCCATCATCGCCGGGGTCGATCCGCGGGTCGGGCTTTATGCCAGTTTCTCCATCGCGGTGATCATCGCCTTCACCGGGGGGCGTCCGGGCATGATCAGCGCCGCGACGGCGGCGACGGCGGTGCTGATGGTCACTCTGGTCCGCGAACACGGGCTGCAATACCTGCTCGCCGCGACCGTGGTCGCCGGCCTGCTGCAGATCGGCGCCGGTTTTCTCAAGCTGGGTGATCTGATGCGCTTTGTCTCGCGCTCGGTGATCACCGGCTTCGTCAATGCGTTGGCGATCCTGATTTTCATGGCGCAGCTGCCGGAGCTGACCAATGTCAGCGCCTTCACCTATGTGTTGGTCGGCGCCGGCCTGGTGATCATTTACGGCTTCCCCTACATCACCAAGGCCATCCCCTCGCCGCTGGTCTGTATCATCGTGCTGACCAGCCTGGCGCTCTTTTTCGGCTGGGACAATGTGCGCACGGTTGGTGACATGGGCGATCTGCCAACGACATTGCCGGTCTTCCTGATCCCGGACATCCCGTTCAATCTCGACACGTTGATGATCATCCTGCCCTACTCGGCCGCGGTGGCCGCCGTTGGCCTGCTTGAGTCATTGATGACAGCCCAGATCGTCGATGATCTCACCGACACGCCCAGCGACCGCAATCGCGAATGCATCGGTCAGGGCATCGCCAATTCCATCACCGGTTTCTTCGGTGGCATGGCCGGTTGCGCCATGATCGGCCAGTCGGTGATCAATGTGAAATCGGGTGGGCGCGGTCGCCTGTCAGCGCTGACCGCCGGCTCGGTGCTGTTGTTCATGATCCTGGTGCTCGGCGATCTGGTCGCGCAAATCCCGATGCCCGCCCTGGTGGCCATCATGATCATGGTCTCGATCGGGACCTTCTCCTGGAGCTCGATCCGTAATCTGCGCGATCATCCGAAGAGTTCCAGCTTCGTCATGATTGCCACCGTGATCGGCGTCGTCGCCACCCACAATCTGGCGATTGGCGTGGGCGTTGGCGTCCTGCTCAGCGGGCTGTTCTTTGCCTGGCGGATATCCCGCGCCTTCACTGTTACCAGCGCGTTGTCCGAGGGCGGGCGAACCCGTACCTATGTGGTCGATGGTCAACTCTTCTACGCCTCGTCCGAAGATTTCCTGCGTGCCTTCGATTTCAAGGATGCGGTCGATACCGTGATCATTGATCTCAGCCAGGCCCATGTCTGGGATCTCTCCAGCGTCGCGGCAGTCGACATGGCCGTGCTGAAGTTCCGGCGTGAGGGCGCCGAGGTGGAATTGCTCGGCATGAATGAGGCGAGCAAAACGCTGGTCGACCGACTGGGCATTCATGACACGCCCGGCGCGCTCGACAAGCTGATGGGCCATTAGGGGAGATTTCCATGACCAAACTCATCCTTCTCGTCGACGGCTCGATCTATGGCGAAAGCGTCTGCGATCATGCCGCCTGGGTGGCCTCGAAAATGGGGGCCGACATCGAGCTGTTGCACGTGCTCGGGCGCCGCGACACACAGAGCCTGCCGGCCAATCTCTCCGGCTCGCTGGGCCTGGGCGCCAAGCACGACCTGCTGGACAAGCTCGCCGCGCATGACGAAGAACGCGCCAAGCTGGCCAAGGAACGCGGCCACGCCATCCTTGACGCGGCAGCCGCCTATCTCGCCGACCACGGCGTACCCGAGGTGTCGCACCGCCTGCGCCATGGCGATCTGGTCGAGGCCCTGCAACAGGTCGAAGGGGAAGCCGATCTCATCCTCGTCGGCAAGCGCGGCGAGGCCGCCGATTTTGCCCCCGAGCATCTCGGTTCCAACCTGGAACGCATTGTCCGCGCTGCCCACAAGCCGGTCATGGTCGCATCAAGAAAGTTCGTCCCGGTCGAGCGGGCGCTGATTGCCTTCGACGGCGGTTCCAGTGCCCGCAAAGCCGTCAGCCACATCGCCGACGGCCAGCTCTTCAAGGACATCCCGCTGCACCTGCTGACGGTCGGCAAGGACGACACCAACCGCATTGACGCCCTGGAAAGCGCCGCTGAAGACCTGCGCGCGGCGGGCCACACCGTCACCACCGCCATCCGCACTGGCGACCCGGACAAGGTGATCGTCGATTATGTCGAGGACGAAGCCATCTCGCTCCTGGTGATGGGCGCCTACGGCCATTCCCGCCTGCGCAATCTGGTCATCGGCTCCACCACCACCGACATGATCCGCAATTGCCACATCCCGGTGATGCTGTTCCGGTAGAGACGTGTGTCATCCTCGTTGGATGTCCGGCGAAAGCCGGACGCAGGACGGGTATGTCCCCTGGTTGACCTTGGACTTCAGGGGACCACCCGCCCCCGGCTGAAACGCCAAAGTGACCGCGGTCACAATATCGCTCATACTCGCACCATGACCGGATTGCGCGACCGCAAGAAACAGGCCCTCCGCCAGGCGATCTATGACGCCGGCCTCCAGCTTTTCGAGCGGGACGGCTATGACGCGGTCAGCGTGGCGATGATCACCCGTGAGCTGAAAATCGCCAAGGGCACTTTCTTCAATCATTTCCCGAACAAGGCCGACATTCTGGCGGAGTGGTACGAAACCACGATGATGGCCAGTCTCGCGGCTGCCCTGCCCGGCGGCCTGTCCCCAATCGAACGCCTCGTGGAACGGATCCACAGCGGTGGGGCCGAGGCCGCGAAAGCACCGGAATTGTGGCGCGCCAAGAATGCGGAAGCGACCCGGACCGCCTCGATCCAGGACGCCGAGTACAGGGTCGATACGGCGTTTCGGGCGTGCTTGCTGGACGAGATCCAGTCGGCAATGCAAGACCGGGTCTGGCGCAGCGATGTCGCGCCTGACGCCCTCGCTGACCTGGTCGCGGCCTTGGCGACGGGCACCTGGCGCGAAGTGATGATCGCCAACCGCGTCGCCGACGCGCGCAGCCTGCTCAATGCCCGCCTCGCGACCCTTCAGCAGTTGTGCAGGATTGTCAGCGAGCCACCGAAGCGCTAAAAGATGACCGCGGTCATTTTTTAGGAGTTCCCATGTCTCGCGCCCTGATTTCCATCGCCACCGCCCTGTGCCTGACGGCCTGCGCCTCGCCGGACCAGCCGGCTGAGCGGCAAGTGATCATGAGCGAAGGGGTCACCCTGCCGGTCGCCCGCGGTGTCTGGCTGTCTCAGGAGAGCGGCTGGATTCTCGAAATTGATGCCGGCGGGATCACACGCTGGCAGGACACCCCGGCCGGCTGCTATCGCACGATGCAGGACGGCCCGACGCTGATGAGTCAGGTCGAGTACCGCTATTTCACCCCCATCAATGACCAGACCGCGCGCTTCGAATACCTGCCGAGCGATGGGCATGCCGTGTTCGAGCGACACGCCAGCCTGCCCGCCCATTGCGGCGCCGAGGACCTGACTTCACCGACTGCCGTGTTCGACACCTTTGTCGGTATTTTTACGCGCCACTACGCTGCTTTCGAGCGTCGCGGGGTCGATTGGGACGCCGCCGTCGAGGCTGCGCAGTCCCGTGTCAGCGATGAGATGGATGACGAATCCCTGTTCGATGTCCTGTCCGATCTGATCGAGCCGCTCGGCGACAGCCATACCAAGCTCATCGCCGAAATCGATGGCGAACGCCGCCGGGCCCAGTTCGGCCTCGGCGAGACCTTGCCCATGATCACGAGCGGTATGGGGGAAACGCCCTGGCTGATCGGTCTGATCGACCAGACGATGACGGATCTGCTCGACCCCGGCGCCCGCCATATCGGCAATGACCGGGTCATCATTGGCACGATCGATCAGCGCATTGGCTATATCCAGATTTTCACCATGGGCGGTTTCGTCGACACCGAAACCCCCGGCACGCCGGAATGGGCCGCAGCGGAACTGGCAGCGCTGGACGCGATGCTGGACGAGGCCCTGACCGAGTTCGCCGATCTGGATGCCGTCATCCTCGACCTGTCCAATAATCGCGGTGGCTATGACGCTGTCACCCGGGATATTGCCAGCCGCTTCACGGACGCCGCCTATGACGGCTACACCGTGCGCACCGACTGGGATGGAGACGCGCTCGCCAGCTACCGCATCGAGCCTCATGACGGGCCGCGCTTCACGGGTCCGACCTATGTGCTGACGAGTGATGTGACGGTCTCCGCCGGCGAGATCACCACGATGATGCTGCGCCAATTGCCCCATGTGACCCAGGCCGGCACAACCACGCGCGGCGCCTTCTCCACCCCGCTCGCCAAACCCCTGCCCAATGGCTGGTATGTGGAACTCGCCAACGAGATCTTCGCCGACGGGAATGGCGAGGTTTACGAGGCGCGCGGCCTGGAGCCGGAGATCGAGCTGGATGTTTTCCCGGCCGACAATCCGGTGGGCGGGCATGCCGCGGCGGTACGGGCTCTGGCAGAGCTGCACTAGGTTCGCGGATTTCCGGATGAAGGCGCCTTCCCTCTCCCTTGGGAGAGGGTCAGGGTGAGGGGGACATCCCGGCGCCGGACAGCGCTTCCCCCTCATCCGGCCCTACGGGCCACCTTCTCCCCAAGGGAGAAGGACGCGACGCAACCGCCCCTAACCCGCGATCAGCGCCGCCGCGACACGTTCCGCAGCCGCGTCATCCTTGCCCATGGCTTCCAGCGCCTTGGCGGCGATGTGGCGGGCGTTGAGGCCGGCGGTTTCGTACATGTCGAAAGGGGCTTCCTGGTCCTGGAAGATGTCCGGCAGGGTCATGGTGCGGACGCGCAGGCCGCGATCGAGCGCGCCCTTCTCGGCCAGCAGGTGCAGGACAAAGGCGCCGAAACCGCCGCGGGCGCCCTCTTCCACCGTGATCAGGACTTCATGCTCGCGCGCCAGACGCAGGACGAGGTCCTCGTCGAGCGGTTTGGCGAAGCGGGCATCGGCGACCGTGGTCGAGAAGCCCTGGGCGGCGAGCGCATCGGCCGCCTTGAGGCTTTCCTCGAGGCGGGTGCCGAGCGAGAGAATGGCAATGCGCGAGCCTTCACGGACGATGCGGCCCTTGCCGATCTCCAGCGGCTCGATCACGTCGGGGATCTCGATGCCGGTGCCATTGCCACGCGGATAGCGGAAGGCGGACGGGGCATCATCGATCAGCGCTGCGGTTTTCACCATGCGCGACAGCTCGAGCTCGTCAGCGGCGGCCATGACCACCAGGCCCGGCAGGGCGCCGAGATAGCCGACATCGAAACTGCCGGCATGGGTCGCGCCGTCAGCGCCGACAAGGCCGGCCCGGTCAATGGCAAAGCGCACGGGCAGTTTCTGGATCGCCACATCATGGACGACCTGGTCATAGCCGCGCTGCAGGAAGGTGGAATAGAGCGCCGCAAACGGCTTCATCCCGTCGGCCGCGAGGCCGGCGGCGAAGGTGACGGCATGTTGTTCGGCGATGCCGACATCGAACATGCGGTCAGGGAAGCGTTCACCGAACAAATCCATTCCCGTGCCGCCCGGCATGGCGGCGGTGATACCGACAACACGGTCATCGGCCTCGGCCTCGCGGATCAGCTGGCGGGCGAAGACCTTGGTATAAGAGGGCGCATCGGCCTTGGATTTTTGCTGCTCGCCGGTGATCACATTGAACTTGGCGACACCATGATACTTGTCCTCGGCGGCCTCAGCCGGGGCATAGCCCTTGCCCTTCTGGGTCACCACATGGATCAGAACCGGACCGGCATCGCCGTCGCGCACATTGCGCAGGACCGGGACGAGCTGGTCGAGATCATGGCCGTCGATCGGGCCGACATAGCGAAAGCCCATCTCCTCGAACAGCGTTCCGCCCATGGCCATGCCGCGCATGTATTCCTCGGCCCGGCGCGCCGCTTCCTCGACACGCAACGCCTTGGCAACGCCCTTGCCGAGCTTGCGGATGGAGCGATAGCCCTGCGAGGAGACCAGGCGGGCGAAGTAATGGCTCATCGCGCCGACCGGCGGGGCGATGGACATGTCATTATCGTTGAGGATGACGATCAGGCGGCCACCGATATGGCCGGCATTATTCATCGCCTCATAGGCCATGCCCGCCGACATGGAGCCATCACCGATGACGGCGATCACATTGCGCTGCTCTTGCTTGATGTCGCGTCCGACCGCGAAGCCGAGCGCGGCCGAGATCGAGGTCGAGGCATGGGCGGCGCCGAAGGGGTCGTATTCGCTTTCCGCGCGTTTGGTGAAGCCGGACAGGCCGCCCGGCTGGCGCAGGGTGCGGATGCGATCGCGGCGGCCGGTCAGGATCTTGTGCGGATAGCATTGATGGCCGACATCCCAGATCAGCGTGTCGGTCGGCGTGTCGAAGACATGGTGCAGGGCCGTGGTCAGCTCGACCACGCCGAGACCGGCGCCCAGATGACCACCGGTGACCGAGACCGCATCAATCGTCTCCGCGCGCACTTCATCGGCCAGCGTCTTGAGCCGGTCGAGCGGCAGATTCTTGAGATCTGCCGGCGTGTTGACGGTGTCGAGGATCGGGGTCTTCAATGCCATGGGCATGTGGCCTTTCACGAGCGCCGCGCCAGAATGAAGTCGACGGCCTCTCTCAAAACATCTGCTCGCGCACCGAATGGTTCAAGGTGTTCCTTGGCCTGTGCGGCCAAGTGCCGCGAACGGTCTTGCGCGCCTTCCACTCCCAGAATGGTGACGAAGGTGGCTTTTCCTTGACCGGCATCCTTGCCGACCGCCTTGCCCGCTTCGCCCGCATCGCCCGTGGCATCCAGGAGATCGTCGGTTATCTGATAGGCCAAGCCGAGATCATGGGCAAACCCTTCAAGCGCCCGGCGTACATGATCCTCGACATCCTTGAGGATAGTGGCGCTTTCGACCGCATAGGAGATCAAAGCGCCGGTCTTCATCCGATGCATGCGGGTGACCACGGAAATGTCGAATTGCTCGGTCTCGGCACGGATATCGATCATCTGCCCGCCGACCATGCCGTAGGGTCCGGAGGCGCGCGCCAGGCGCTCAACCAGGCGGGCACGCACACTGCCGCGCTGATGGGTGTCAGGATGGGCGAGGATTTCAAACGCGACCGATTGCAGACCGTCACCGGCAAGGACCGCCGCCGCCTCGTCATAGGCCTTGTGCACCGTCGGGCGACCCCGGCGCATATCGTCATCATCCATGCAGGGCAGATCGTCATGGATCAGCGAATAGGCGTGGATGCATTCCAGGGCGCAGGCAGCGCGCAGAACGCCGCGCTCCTCGGCATGAACGAGATGACCGGCTTCGATTGCCAGGAAAGGACGCAGACGCTTGCCCGGCCCGAGGGCGGCATAGCGCATGGCGGAATTGAGGTGGGCTTCCGGCCCTTCAGCACGCGGCAGCAGCGCATCGAGTGCGACCGTCACGCGGTCGGCATGCTCATTGAGTCGCTGTTCAAAATTGTCCATCGACCTGCCTGCTCCACTTTGCTGACTGCCCGGTTCGGCCGGGCGGCGAGCCTGTTCGTCTAATGCAATCGCGTACCGTCGGGCACAGCCTGGTCCGGCGCCATCAGCACGATCTCTCCTGTGCCATCAGAAACGCCCAGTGTCAGCACTTCCGAGCGCATCGGCCCGATCTGGCGCGGCGGAAAATTCACGACCGCCAGAACCTGCCGTCCGATCAGGGCGTTCGGCGTATAATGGGCGGTGATCTGGGCCGAGGATTTCTTCTCGCCCAGCTCGCCGCCGAAATCGATCCACAGGCGGATGGCCGGCTTGCGGGCTTCGGGAAAGGGCTCGGCTCGCACAACTGTGCCGACGCGGATATCCAGCTTGAGGAAGTCCTCGATGGAGGCGAGCTCGGGCGCGTTGTCCGACATGCTAGTCGAGCCCGGCCGGTTCGGTGGTCGGCTGGCCATCCTCGCCGCGGACGATTTTCTCGACCTTCAGCTCGGCGGCCTGCAGCTTGCTGTCGCAATGGGCACGCAGGGCTGCGCCACGCTCATAGATCTCGATCGAGCGCTCGAGTTCGACCTCGCCGGATTCTAGCTGGCGGACGATGCCTTCCAGCTCGGCGAGGGCTTTTTCAAAGCTCAGGGTCGCAATTTCGGCATGCGGCTCGGACGCCATCCTGTCTCTCCGTCATCGGTCGGGGGCGGAATTTGTGGCCACCATAGGAAGCCCGGTCCGGCGCGGCAATCGCCCGTTCAGTCGGCGGGTCAGTTGCCGCGATACTCATAGCGACGCCAGGACCAGTAGCTGTCCCCGCCATCGCGGACACAGACCCAGCCGGAGGCCTTGAGATGCGGGCGCATCATGCGGTTGAACCAGCCATGAGCGCAGCAAACCACCGGGCCCGCCTCGGCGGCCGCGATCAGGCGCTCGACGGCGCGGGCGGCGCGCTCATCGGCCTCGACCCGGCTTTCCCGGCCGCGCGACTGACCGAGCCACCAGGTACAGCGGGCAAACACGCCCCAGGTCTTGGCCATGAAACGCCCTGGCCAGGGTGGGGGCGGCAGCTCGGCCTCGACGAAATCCTTGTCGATCACCAGCTCACGTCCGGGCGCAACGGCCTGGGCGGTCTCGATGGCACGGCGCAAGGTCGAGGCGAAAATCGTGTGCGCCTCGTCGGCCTGGGCTTTCAACGGCTCGGGCGCGAGCTGGCCTTCGACCAGCGGCGCCGGCTGATAGATATGGTCCCACCAGTCCTCATAGCCGCGCCAATCCATCATCGCTTCGCGATTGGCGAGCGGCTGGCCGTGTCGGGCAATGGTGATCGAGCCGGGCCGCTTGGGCGTGGCGGGGATGATTTCGGTCATGCAGTGTCACGGTCACGCGCGGGGCGAAAGGCCTCAAGCCGGTGCGCCCCGACGCAGCCTGGCAGAAAACGGGTTCACGCCTCGGACAGCGCGCCGACAAAAGCCGCCGCCGATCGCCCCAGGGCCGGACAGTCGTAGCCACCCTCCAGCACGGAAACAAGCCGCGATTGGGCAAAATCGCGAGCAATCCCAGCCAGCTGCCTTGCCGCCCACGCATAGTCATTGCTGCGCAGGCCCCAGCCGCCAACCGGATCATCCGCATGCGCATCAAATCCGGCCGAGACCAGGACCAGTTCCGGGCGCACGCGCTGCAGTGCCGGAATCAGCTGGGTTTCAAAGCGGGCCCGCCATTGCGCGCCCGTCGTATCCGCCGGCATCGGCATATTGAGCACATTCCCGCCCAGGCCGGTTTCGCTTTCTGCGCCCGTGCCCGGATAGAGCGGCGCCTGGTGCAGTGAGGCAAAGAAAACATGCGGGTCGCGCTCGGCCAGGCATTGTGTGCCATTGCCGTGATGCACGTCGATATCGATGATCGCCACGCTCTTGAGGTCATGCACTTCCAGCGCATGCGTGGCCGCGATGGCAATCGTGTTGAAGAGGCAGAACCCCATCGCCCGATCGGGCTCGGCATGATGGCCTGGCGGCCGGGCCAGCACGAAACCGGCTCCGCCTTCCTCCGCCATGACGCGGTCAATCGCGGCCACGGCCGCTCCGGCGGCATTGAGCGCTGCCGCGGCCGAACGGTCGCAGACCAGTGTATCGGGATCCAGTGCCACCCACTCGCCGGCCTCCGCCTCCGCGCTAGCACTGAGCACGCGGTCGACATGGGCGGCGGTGTGAAAACGCGCGAGATCGGGCATGCCCGCGGGGCCGGAATTCTCGACCCAGTCACATCCGGGCAAGGCCATAAGAGCGGTACGCGTTGCCTCATAGCGCCCGGCATGTTCGGGATGGCCGGCCGGCACGGCGTGAAGGCGACTGGCCGGGCTGTCGAAAATGGTGGTTTTCATGACTGCCAGTGTGAGCGTTTCGGGCGCCGCTTTCCAGCCCGCCCGAAACGATATCCCCGGCGGATCAGGCGGTCATGCGCGCCGGCTCATGACGGACGACGGTCGGCAGCAACACGACTTCCGCCATGAACTGGCTGTAGTCGCACAAGATTTCCTCACCCGGATGGATATCCCGGCGGGCCTCGCCATTGCCGTCCGCGCGAAAGTCCAGATTGGGCTCACCGCAATGATTGAGGAAACGGGCATGATCCCCGTCCAGCAGATAGGCGCCCAGGCTGCGATCGAAATAGGCATAGCGCTGCATGTATTGACGGTAGACGGGCGGGCGCTCGGACAATTGCGCCTCGGTCAGGATGATGTCGACATCCGGATCAAGCACCCAGACCAGGGTCCCGGCCGGGATGAAATCGGACGCAAAAACGCCCAGCCCTTCCAGCGGGCTGGGGGCGAGATAGGTCTCCACGAGAAGCATGGATGGTCACTCCGGCCAGCCGCGTCGACGGCCGACGATGGATTGGCGCTCGCCGGGTCCAGCCCAGCCAGCGCAGAGTGCGACGCTCCAATGCTCATATTGGCGAATTTTCGAAAAGCGCAAGCGGGATTTTGAGGCCGGCGGCGAAAATCCGCGCGCGGTTGGTGGGCTCAGAAGCCGACGCTGGAGCCGGCCCGGATCCAGGCGAGCGCAAAACCGACCGCCACACCGGCAATCACCACCACGCTGATCCAGCCGCTTCCTGATCGTGTGCGCATGTCCCCGCCCCTCTCAGCTTGTCCGAGACACAGATCAGGCTAGCGGTGAATCGGATTCAGGCAACGGTTAAGTTGTGAGTGGCAGCAAGGGCTTATTCAGGGTGTGATGACCATCACACCCTGAATTCAGCGCGCCGCGACGGTCAGGCGAGCGCCGCGCGCCCCGCCTCGGGCGCCTTCGTGTTGATGCCCATGAAGAGCAACCAGAGCGCAGCAACCCACTCGAACAGCGCGCCCGGTATGAAGAAGAGCATGACGTGCTGTTCGAGCGCCGGAAAGAGCACGATGGACGCGGCCAGAACACCGATCACGGTATAGGTCAGCATACCCCAGGCAGACAGCCAGCGTGGAATAAGGCGCGTGCGCAAGAAGAGCGAGAAGAACAGGACCCCGCCGACTGCCATCGGTATGAGCAGGAAATACAGGGCAGAGCCTGTCACGTCGCGCAGCAGCATCATCAGCGAGGCCCGCTCCTCGCCCGAGAAAGCCGGTGTCAGATCCGGATTCACGACGGCTGCGAAAGCAGCATATTTGAAGATGATGAAGGTGACGCCTAGTGCACCCTCGATCAATCGGCAGAAGGCCGCGACCAGCGCTCCACCCTCGCTCACCGACCGCAGAACGACATACATGGCGGCTGCCGAGATGCAGACAAAGACATAGAGCACCGACTCGGCGAGCAGCCCCGTACGGAAGCCGAATTCGAGGCTTTGCGACGCGGCACTTCCGTCGACGAATGCGCTCAGCGGCGGCACGGGCCCGAAGGTGATGTAGAGCCCGGCGAGTGTGTAGATGACATAGGACAAGCCGGCCAACCGGGCCATGCGGCGGGCGGACTCCTCGGTGTGATGAATGGCAGACATGGCGTTCTTGCCCCCGTCTTGAAAACAGTGATCCAGGCCGACCATGACTGCCGGCGTACGGAAACTGGGGACATTTGACGGACCTGTCGTCCGGATGGGGCTATTCGGACACGCTCATGGGTTCTTTTTGCGATTGCCTCCCGGCATCCGCAGGCGCCTGGCCTGGCGCCTCCCGGAAACGACTCGGCGGCAGGCCGACATGTTTCTTGAACGCGGCATTGAAGGTGGAGCGGGAATTGAAGCCGACCTCAAGGCTGATCTCGAGAATACTGAGGTCGGTTTGCGAGAGCAGGCGTTTCGCCGCTTCGGCCCGGTGACTGTTCACAAAGTCGAAGAAATTGACACCCAGGTGCTGAGACAGCGTCTCGGAGATGTGATTCTTGGTCACGCCCGTGATGTCGGACAGTTTGCGCAGCGAGAGATCATTCTCGGCATAGAGACCGTTCTTGCCCAGGGCATCGCGGAGCTTGGTCGCCGTGCGGCGCATCCGCTCTTCGGTGAGAATTGGGCGCCGGGGCGCGGTGTCCGGCTTTGGCGCTGGCTCGATGCGCAAGGAAGGCTGATTCAGTCCCAGGAAGGCAAAGGCCGCGATCGCCAGCATCTCGGTGAAGGCCAGGGCCGCGTTGAAGGCCGGGATCGACATCCCGGACAGCCAGAGCGCCTGCTTGATCGCGAAGAACAGCCAGGCCCCCGCGAAGACGATCAGGATGGTGCGAAGCCAGTCGAGGGATTGCCGCTCGATATTCGCCAGCTCCTGCATCATCTGGCGCCGGTGCCGCTTCTGCAGCCTGACAGCTGCGACGATGTAGACCGCGGTGAAGGTGAGGAAAAGCAGAAGCGAGGCGGTGCAGGTAAAGAGTGCGATCCGGAAATGGTCGGGATTGCGTGTCGCCGGATCGACGAGGGCGAGCTTCTCTTCGGCGCTCAGCGCCGCGAAAGGCAGGCTGGCAAGAATCACGAGGACCGGACCGACCATCGCCGTCCAGTCACGGCCGCCAAAGCAGGGCGCCTCGGGCGAGACCAGCGCCCGGGTATAGAAATAGACCGCCGGCCCCAGCGCCATCTTCAATGAGAGATCCAGACCCACCAGGTGCGGTGCGAAACGGAAGGCGCCCGACAGGATTAGCAATTGGCCGAGCGCATGCACGAGCAAGGCGAGCAGGACGAGGCTGAAAAACAGCACGCGGTCGCGGCGCGGGTCCGGCCTGGACAGCGCCATCGCCAGAGCAAAACCGATCGACCCGGCCGCAAGCGCATAGCTGATTGTCGAGAAGGTGTCGGACATCAGGTCCTGCTAACCCTCCGTCGCGACCTCGCCCGAAACACCGCCCTCAATGCCCCAGCGTGACATTCATGATCTTCACGCCGGGAGGCGCAGCGGGTTCTTCCGGAACGAAGAAGTCCGGCAGGAGTTCGATCGACGGGTCGTAGGAATACTGGTCGAGATCGCGCTCGCCCTCTTCCCAGAGAAAGCTGTCATCAATGAGGAAATTGCCGGTGAAGTCGGCGGCCGGCTTGTTGAGGACCTTGTAGGCCGTATCGGCGAGGATTTCCGGTTTGCGGCAATTCTTCATCGCCTCGTCATTGGCCAGCACATTGGAGATGGCAGCTGTGGCGACGGCGGTGCGCGGCCAGATCGCATTGGCGCCGATCTTCCCCTTGAACTCCTCGCCCCAGCCCAGGATGCACAGACTCATCTGGTATTTCGCCGAGGTGTAGGCGACATGCGGCCCGAACCACATGCCGCGCATGTCGAGCGGCGGGGCGAGGGCAATGATGTGGGGGTTCTCGGCCTTCATCAGGTGCGGCAGGCATTTCTGGGTGGTCAGGAAGGTGCCGCGCCCATTGACCTGGTGCATCAGGTCGTAGCGCTTCATCGGCACGTCCGCAGTACCGCGCGGATAGATGGCGGACGCATTATTGATCACCGCATCGATCCCGCCAAAACGGTCAACCGCCGCAGCGACCGCCGCCTCGACCTGGGCCTCGTCTCGGATATCGCATTTGACCGCCAGCGCCTGCCCGCCAGCCGCCTCGATCGCAGCGGCAGCCGTGTGGATCGTGCCTTCCAGACGCGGATCCACCGTGTCCGACTTGGCGGCGATCACGATATTGGCGCCATCCCGGGCACAGCGCTCACCGATCGCCAGGCCAATGCCGCGCGACGCGCCGGTGATGAATATGGTTTTTCCCTTGAGGCTCATGCGGCTCTCCCCGATCCTGTTGTATCGGGGAGAGACTAGAGCGCCCCTACAGCCCGCGCCAGACCCGGCCGGTAGGACAATGCAGGCCCTGCTCACGGCGGCAACGCTCAAGCGTGAACAGAACCGTCTCGGCGCGTCCGACAACATTTTCCAGCGGTACGAAACCCGGCCCGCCCGACGCCCGACTGTCACGCGACGCGTCACGATTATCGCCCATCACGAAGACGGTGCCCGGACGCACCGTGACCGGGCCGAAATCGTCGAGGTCATAATTATCGCCACGCTCATAGATCGGGTGCTCGCGATCCCCCGGCAGGATCTCGGTGTAATGGCTCACCGTCACGGCCGCACTGGAGCGATCCTCACGATAGGAGCGCACGTCTTCCAGCAGGCGCGGGGCGGCGTCGCCATTGATGTAGAGACGTCCTTCGCGAACCTCGATCACATCGCCTTCCACGCCCACCACACGCTTGATCAGATTGCGCGCGGGTGACTGGTTTTCGTCCCGGAAAACAACGACGTCGCCGCGACGGGGCTGCGACCAGCCGATACGTCCATTCCAGCTGTCCGGCAGGACATAGCCCAGTCCGAGCGGCAAGGAATGCACCGAGTAGCCATAGGCCCATTTCGACACCAGCACCCGGTCGCCGACTTCCAGCGATGGCTGCATGCTTTCAGACGGGATGTGAAAGGCGGCAAAACCAAAGGTCACCAGACCCAGCCAGACCGCGACAACACCGCCGATGAACCGGACGGTTTCCATAATTTCATCGGCCGCACGGCCAGCAAGACGCTTCATCAAGGGACTCATTTCAGTTTTACAGCCGTTCCATAGGCGAGAATTTCCGCCGCACCTTCCATGACCGATGAGGTCGACAGGCGCAGCGTCACGATGGCGTCGGCACCCAGCGTTTCCGCATGCTTGGCCATGCGGTCAAGGGCCTGTTCGCGGGATTCGGACAGGAGATTGGTATATTCGGGCACTTCGCCGCCGACGAGGTTGCGCAGACCGGCGATGAAATCGCGCCCGAAGAAGCGGGCGCGAACCACATTGCCCCGCGCAATGCCGACCACGCTGTCAATCTCGCGGCCTGGCACGGTATCGGCCATCGTGACAATCAAACTCATTTCTCTTCCCCTTCCGGAACCGGCTAGTCCGAATAAGCCCGCCAATACATCAAGGCCAGCCCCAAAGCCGGGCACCCCGTCACTGCCAGCCACCAATAGCTCGCCGGATAGGGCAAGTGCCAATCCGCCAGCAATCCTGCCGCCAACAGGCCGAAATAGACCAGTCCACCGCCAATCAGCAGGACCGGTATCAGGATATCGAGTATTCTGGCTAACACGGGCTGAACAGGTCCTGACCGGTTGTGTTACTGTCTTCGATACGTCGAAACGCGCGCACAACCAAGCAGCCCACCTGTCCATGACGGTATTTTAAGCTGCCTGCGTGGCCGCAAGGCCGCAGGGGATCAAGCGCCGACCTGTCCCGCTTGGAGGCGTGCTTCACTTCAGCCATCCTGGGCATGAAGGAGAATTGCCAGATGTCAGACACAATTTTCGAGCCCGGCTCCAGCCGATCTGCAGACCGCGATGACAAGCTGTTCGCGGGGCTCAATTATGTGCTTTTCCTGATCGGCAATATCATTGGCATTTCAAGCTTGCTGGCCGTGATCATCGCCTATGCCAGGCGGGACCGGGCGCCACACTGGCTGCAATCTCACTATACCTTCCAGATCAAGTCCTTCTGGACGGCGGTGGTAGGCATTCTCGCCTGTACGCTGATGATCATGACCGTCATCCTGTCGCCCTTCGGCCTGATCGGCCTGGCCCTGGTCTGGCTGTGGATGCTGGTCCGAGGCGTGGTCGGCCTGATCCGCTTGCTCGACGGACGCGGTCACCCGGATGCGGACGCGATGTGGGTCTGAAGCGCGGCTGACGACCTCGGGCGGGTTCGACACCAACACCATGATCAATCAGCCGCGCAGGCGCGTTCAGCCCTTAGCAGGCTGCGACGCTCCCGCATGCGGGGGCAGCAAGTCTTCCAGGAAAAAGGCCGACAATTCGCTGCGGCCAGACAGCTCGGCCTTGGCGTAGACCGAACGGGCCTGCTCGCGGGCCGTACGCTCGGTGGTGCCGCGGACCTCGGCAATCTCCTTGTGACTGAGCCCCTTGAGCAGAAGGAAGCCGATCTCGGCCTCGGCCTCGGTAAAGCGCCAGTTGTCGAACTGGCTGCGAATGGCGGCGCTCAATCCTTGCAACAGGGATTGATGCTGGTGGCGCCAGCGCTCGGCGTCGCCACGGGCTTGAGCCAGATCGGTGGTCACGCGACCAAAGCGGCGAAGCATGGTGACCATGCCGATCAGCGCGGCAATCAGCACGCTGCCTTCCAGACCAATGTGAAAGGCGCCGACACCGTCCCGGCTATCGAGCAGGAGATCGAGCCCGATCAGGACAGCAATCAGTGCGAATATCGCGGCTGACACCATGCGAGCCAGTTTCTGTCCTGCGTCATCCGACATCAAAATGCCTCCAGCACCAAATTCTGACAAACCTGTCGTTTGACGCATGGCGCCTGCGCCGCGTTTGGCCGATCAGATCCATCACAGATTTGATGAGGTTCAACTATGACCGCCACGCCAAGACAAGCAGAAACCGTCCGCGTCTGGGACCCGATCGTGCGCATCGGCCACTGGGTGATCGTAATCGGCTTTTTCACCGCCTATCTCAGCGGTGACGAGCTACCCGGCATCCATACCTGGGCGGGCTATGTCGTCGCCGGGACGGTCCTGGTGCGCGTGATCTGGGGCCTGGTGGGCACCCGCCATGCCCGCTTCTCCTCCTTTGTCACCGGCCCGCGCGGTTTTTTCCGCTACATCAAGGGCCTGTTCGCAAAGAAGGCCGACCGTCACCTCGGGCACAACCCGGCCGGCGCCGCGATGATCATCGCGCTGCTGATCGCGCTGACCGGAACCACGGTTTCCGGGATGGCCCTGCTAGCGGCGGAAGAGGGTCGCGGCCCGCTGGCCGGCATGATCGCTTCGCAGGATAGCGGCGCCACCGCGCAGGCGGGCATCTCGACCGAGAGCCAGCCCCATGCCGACCGCGATGAACCTCACGGGGACCGGTATGAAGAAGACGATGATGACGCCCATGACGGCGGTTCAGGCGAGACGCTGGAAAACCTCCATTCGGTCTTCACCTATCTCACGCTCGCCCTCGTCGCCCTGCACATTCTCGGCGTCATCGCGTCGAGCCTGATGCATCGCGAGAATCTGGTGCGGGCCATGGTCACAGGTCGCAAGCGCAAGTCCGACTGATCCGCCTGCGGATTGGTCGCCGCCACCGGTCCTCTGCGCAACCCGATGCGGGAAGCGCTGTGCCGCTAAACGCCGAAACCGACCTCGTCGATCATGTCGGCGCCCATGGTGATGTCGTCGACGCGGGAATGGCCAAGGGTGAGGACCGCTTCGGCATAGAAATTGGCCAGGGCGATGCGCTGGGCGGCGAAGGCCGGATCCCCGACATTCTCCTTCTGGCGGCGACGCGCGGCGACAGCCCCGACGCAGAGCAGCCATCCGCCAACCGTTTCACCGGCGAGGGTCAGGAAAGGCGTGGCCCCGGCCAGGCGGTCCTTCATGTCGGCCTCGGCGAGCCAGTCGGCGGCCTCCTGGAGGGCCTCCAGACTGTCGCGCAGGCGCTCACCGAGCGGCGGCAGGTCCGGATGCGAGGAGGTCAGGCAGCTTTCGATGGTCTGGTCGATATCGGCATAGAGTTCGTCAAAGGCTGCGCCATCCGCCATGGAGAGCTTGCGTCCGACCAGATCGATGGCCTGGATCGCATTCGTGCCTTCATAAATCGGCGTGATGCGGGCATCGCGCAGATGCTGGGCGGCACCGGTTTCCTCGATATAGCCCATCCCGCCATGGACCTGGATATTGGCCGAGGCGACCTCGACCCCGATATCGGTGGACCAGGCCTTGGCGATCGGGGTGAGCAATTCCTCGCGCCGCTTGGCCGCGGCCTTTTCCTCGGCGTCGTCGGAGAAATGGGCGAGATCCGCAGAGACGGCACAGGAGATGCAGACAGCCCGCGAGGCGGCGATCTTGGCCTTCATCAGCGACAGGGTCCGCTTGATATCAGGATGATGGATGATGGCGTGCGGGGCCGGGCCTTCGGCATCGATGGCCTTGCCCTGCTTGCGGTCGGCGGCATAGGCGACAGCCTGCTGGTAGGCGCGCTCGGCAATGCCGACGCCCTGGACACCGACATTGAGACGGGCCGAATTCATCATCGTGAACATGCAGCGCATGCCGGCATTTTCCTCGCCGATCAGCCAGCCGGTCGCACCGGCATATTCCATCGTGCAGGTCGGCGAACCGTGTATGCCCAGCTTGTGCTCCAGACCGATCGGTTTGAGCGAATTGGCCGAGCCATCAGGCAGGATTTTGGGCACGATGAAGAGCGAGATGCCCTTGGTGCCCTCGGGCGAGCCCGGTGTCCGGGCCAGAACGAGATGGATAATGTTCTCGGCGCAGTCATGATCACCCCAGGTGATGTAGATCTTCTGGCCGGAGACCGCCCAGCTGCCGTCCGGATTGGGCTCGGCCTTGGTGCGCAGGGCCCCGACATCGGAGCCGGCCGACGGCTCGGTCAGATTCATCGTGCCCGACCATTCACCGGTGATCAGCTTGGGCAGATACATCGCCTTTTGCTCATCCGTGCCATGGGCAATCAGCGCCTCGATGGCGCCATAGGTGAGCATCGGGCCGAGCCCGAAGGCCAGATTGGCCCCCTGGATCATTTCCAGCACGGCGACGCCCAGCGCTCGCGGCAAGCCCATTCCGCCATGCTCGGCCTCGAATTGCAGACCCTGCCATCCGCCCTCGACGAATTGCGCATAGGCGTCCTTGAAGCCGGTCGGCGTGGTCACCTTGTCATTGGCCAGCTGGCAATGCTCGGCATCGCCGACCTTGTTGAGCGGGGCCAGCACGCCTTCAGCGAGCTTTGCCGCTTCGTCCAGAATGGCGCCGGTCAGGTCGGAGGAGAAATCGGGAAAGGCGCCGGTCGCCTTCAGCCCTTCCACCGCCGCCACTTCTTCCAGCGTGAAACGCATTTCGTCGACGGGCGCGCGATAGGACATGGACGGTCTCCTCATGGATGGCCAGGGCGGCATTTCCTGTGGGCCGCAACATAGCTCCAACCTCCCATGAAGCGAATCCGGAAACAGTGTTTTGTCCATCCCGGCGCAAGGTGTGGCTTTCACGCGACGGCGGTTCACCCCATATCTGGGTGAGATGACAATCCTGCTCCGCCTCTTCGCCCTTGCCGGCTGCCTGTCCCTGGGTGCCTGCCTGACGCCGACCACCGACCCCGAGCGCCTGCCAGCAGGCGAGTGGGCGCTGGATACCGCGCATGCCAGCGTGACCTGGCAAGTCCGCCATATGGGACTGAGCTGGTATACGGGCCGCTTCGACGGGATTGAGGCGAGTCTCGATTTTGACCCGTCACGACCGGAGGCCGCGCGGCTGACCGCGTCGATCAACCCCGCCTCCATCTCCACCGGTGACGCGGATTTCGACAGCGAGCTCGCCGAGGATTGGCTGAATGCCGGTCGTCACCCGCAAATCCTGTTCGCGAGCACGGCCATCCGGGTCACCGGCGCAACGACGGGCGAGATCACTGGCGATCTCACACTCAATGGCGTCACGGCACCGGTCACCCTCGACGTCGTCTTCCATGGCGGTCTCACCAACGTGCTGGAAGGGCGTCCCGCCATCGGGTTCAGTGCCACGGGCGAGCTCGATCGCGACCTGTTCAATATCGGCAATTTGCCACACAGCATTGTCGGCCCGACTGTGCGTATCCTGATCGAGAGTGAATTCCTGAGGGAGGGAGACTGAGATGTCGGACTCAAAGCGTTACACGGGCGTCGCCATCGCCTTGCACTGGATTCTCGCCGTACTTCTGGTCGGGATGGTCTTCTACGCCTGGAATATGGAAGACCTCCGCGACGCCCTGTTCGCCGGCGGTGATGTCACCATCGGCGAGGTCCAGTTCGCCTATAACATGCACAAGACGACCGGCCTCCTGATCCTGGTCCTCTCCCTCGCCCGCCTCGCCTGGCGCCTGACCCATCCGGTCCCGGCCCTGCCCGCGGGCATGGCCGGCTGGGAGCGCTTTGCCGCGACGGCCACACATTGGGCCTTCTACGCCATCATGATCGGCATGCCGCTGGGGGGCCTCGTCGCCGCCTCCGCTGCCGAGCCACCCACCCTTCTCTTCAACAATCCCGATCTTGTCCTGCCCAAGCTCCCGGTTCCGCAGACCGAAGGCTTCGCGGACATCACGGCCAGCGTGCACGGCGCCGGTGGCTGGGCCATTCTCGGCCTGCTCGGCCTGCATGTTGCGGCCGCCCTTAAGCACCAGTTCATCAACAAGGATGGATTGATCGGCCGCATGATCCCCGTCCTGAAAGGATAATCTGCCATGTTGCGTACCGCCCTCCTCGCCCTCGCCAGTTTTGCCGCGCTCAGCCTGCCGGCGTCTGCCCAGGACTGGACCGTCGATCATGACGCGTCCAGCCTCGGCTTCGAGACGACCGTCTCCGGTGGGGCGGTGAGCGGCGCGTTCGAGACCTGGACCGCCACCATCACCCTCGACCCGGACAATCTGGACGCGGCGCGGATCGAGGCCAGCGTGACCACGGCCAGCGGCGCGACCGGCAATCGCCAGATGGATGACAGCATGCTGTCCAATTCCGGTCTCAACCCGACCGATTACGAGACCGCGCGCTTTAACTCCGAGGATGTCCGCGCCACCGAGACCGGCTATGAGGCCCATGGCGTCATGACCATGCGGGGTGTCGAGCAGGAAATGGTCATGCCCTTCACGCTCGAGATCAGCGACGGCCGCGCGATCGCAGACAGCCGCTTCACCATCGCCCGCGCCGATTTCGGTGTCGGCGGGTCGAGCTGGGGGTCGGCCGCGGCCGAAGTCACGCTCGTCATCCATGTCGAAGCGGATGCCGCAGAATAACTTGCCAGCGGCGCTTGCATGAATACCCCACCCGGGGCTAGCTCATCGCCATGAGCGCATCCGTCACATCTGCCCCGATCAAACCGGCCAGCGACCCGGCCGTGATTGAAGAGGCTGCCGCCATCCTCAAGGCCGGCGGTCTCGTGGCCATGCCGACCGAGACCGTCTATGGCCTGGCGGCAGACGCCGGCAATGCCGACGCCGTCGCCCGCCTCTATGCGGCCAAGGGACGTCCGCGCTTCAACCCGCTGATCGCCCATGTCTCCGGTCCGAACATGGCCTGGCGCCTGGCCGGCTGGCCGGACATGGCGGACCAGCTGGCCGAAAGCTTCTGGCCGGGTCCGTTGACCCTCGTCCTGCCCAAGCGCCCGGACGCGCCGATCGCGGATATCGCCAATGCCGGTCTCGACTCCATTGCCTTGCGGGCGCCGCGCCATGCGGCAGCCCAAGCGCTGATCCGCGCCTTTGACGGCCCGCTGGTCGCGCCCAGTGCCAACCCGTCCGGCGCCATCAGCCCGACCACGGCATCCCATGTCGCCGAAGGACTGGGCGAGCGGATCGATCTCATCCTTGATGGCGGCGCCTGCCCTGTCGGACTGGAATCCTCCGTCATCGCCCTGCTGGGCGGCACGCCGACCCTGTTGCGACCGGGCGGACTGGCCCGTCGGCAGATCGAAGCGATCACGGGTCGTCTCGCAGAACCCGGATCCGACAAGACCCTGCTCGCGCCGGGCATGATGAAAAGCCATTACGCGCCCAAGGCCGCCATGCGTCTGAATGCGACCCACGCCGAGGCGGGCGAAGTCTTGCTCGGTTTCGGCGCCATTGCCGGCGATCTCAACCTGTCTGCCAGCGGCGATCTCGCGGAAGCGGCGACCGGCCTGTTTGCGGCCTTGCGCGCCCTGGACGCCAAGGATGCGTCCCGGATTGCGGTTGCGCCCATCCCCAATGAGGGTTTGGGTGAAGCGATCAATGACCGCCTGCAGCGCGCCGCCGCCCCCAAAGACGATCTGATCTGACCTGACCTCGAACGCCCCACCGGACCCTGACATGACCGTGACCGACACGCCCGCCGACACCCTGACCGCCACGCCCCTTCCGACCGCCCTGCTCGACCAGCTCAAACAAGTGCTCGGACCGAAGGGTTGGTCGCAAGACAGCCATGAATTGGCGCCGCATGTCGCCGACTGGCGCGGTCGCTATCAGGGCTCGACCCCGATCCTGCTCAAGCCGGCCAATATCGAAGAGGTCGCGGCCTGCGTCCGCCTGTGCCACGAGGCCGGTGTCGCGATCACACCCCAGGGCGGCAATACCTCTCTGTGCGGCGCGGCGACGCCGATGGGCGAAGTCCTGCTGACGCTCAAGCGCATGACCGCGATCCGCGAGGTTGATGTCGACAATGACTCGATGACGGTCGAGGCCGGCTGCGTGCTGGAGAATCTGCAAACCCTCGCCGCCGACAATAATCGCCTCTTCCCGCTCTCGCTCGGCTCGCAAGGCTCGGCGATGATTGGCGGACTGATCTCGACCAATGCCGGCGGCGTGCATGTGCTGCGCTATGGCATGACGCGCGAGCTGGTCCTGGGCCTGGAAGCCGTCCTGCCCGACGGCACGATCTGGTCCGGGCTGACGGGCCTGCGCAAGGACAATACCGGTTATGATCTCAAGCAATTGCTGATCGGCGCCGAGGGCACGCTGGGCGTCATCACCGCCGCGACCCTGAAGCTTTTCCCGCGACCCTCGCGCATGGAAGTCGCTTTTTGCGGCCTGGACAGTGTCGACGACGCGGTCAAATTCCTCGGCCTCGCCAAACAGGTCTCCGGCGGTGCGGTCACCGCCTTCGAAATCATGCCGCGCATGGCGCTGGAGATGGTTCTGGAACACGTCCCTGGCACCCGCGATCCGCTGTCCGGTGAACACGCCTGGTATGTGGTGTGTGAAATGAGCTTCGGCCGCGCCGACGGCGCTCGCGAAACCCTGGAAGACGCGCTGGGTCAGGGGTTTGAGGCCGGGCTGATCAGCGACGCTGCCATCGCCGAAAATGACAGCCAGATCCATGACTTCTGGCGCCTGCGCGAGACCATTGCCGAAGCCGAACGCGCCCATGGCAAGGCGGTCAAGCACGACATTTCCATCCCGGTTTCGAAAATGCCGGCCTTCATGCGCCAGGCCACCGCCGCCGTGGAAAGCCAATTCCCCGGCGCCCTGGTCGTCGCTTTCGGCCATGTGGGCGACGGCAATGTCCACTTCAACGTCGCGGCCCGCGTGGCCGGGGCCGATGATGACTTCATCACCCGGGCCGCCCCGCTTTCGCGCCTGGTCTATGACCTCGTCGACACCTTCGGCGGCTCGATCTCGGCCGAGCACGGCATCGGCATCCTCAAGCGCGCCGAACTGGCCAGCCGCAAACCGGTCGATGTGGCCGTGATGCGGGCGATCAAGACCGCGCTCGATCCCAAGGGCATCATGAATCCGCGGGTTTTGCTGTAGCGAATGCTGGGGCTGGTCCCACCGATATCGGTCGAGCCGCCATTTATTCGGCTACGTCCGCGCTGCCATCGCGCAGGGCCATCCATAGATCGCTTGTCAGCCAGCAGGCCATCTCCGGTTCTTCAGCTCAAGGGTGAAACCGCGACGCGGCCGCTCTGCGGCCCTTGACCTGAAGAACCGGAGACGGCGATCTCTCGGCAAGCGGTCTATGGCGGGGTTTGCGCCGGAGGCGCGGACGTGGCGGGGCACGAATTGGGCCTGCCCCGATTTTGTACCCCCGCATAGCCACCCTCTATCGCGTCCATAAATCATTTCACGCCGACAAGCCGCGTCCATGTCTGGAAAGCGGGCGCTGCGATCCCTATCCTCGAGGACAAGGAGATTGCCCATGCTGATTCTGCTCTCGCCCGCCAAGAACATGAATTTCGATCCGGTCGATCGTGACCTGCCGACGACCACGCCGGACCTGATCGACGAGACGCGGATCCTGTCCAAGACGACGCGCCAGCTCACCGCGCCCAAGATCAAGGCGATGATGAAGATCAATGATGATCTCGCCCGCCTCAATCGCGAGCGTTTCCAGGCCTTCGACGCCGATCAGCCGGGCGTGAAACAGGCCGCCTTTGCCTTCAATGGCGAGGTCTATCGCGGGCTCGAGGCGCACACGCTCTCGGCCGAGGATCTCGACTGGGCACAAAGCCATCTGCGCATTCTCTCCGGCATGTATGGCGCCCTGAAGCCGCTCGACGCCATTCACCCCTACCGCCTGGAAATGGGCCGCAAGCTGCACACGCGGCGCGGCGAGAGCCTGTATGATTTCTGGGGCGACCGGATCGCGAAGGAGCTCAACAGCCTGCAGGCCGATGCAGCCGAGCCGGTCATCCTCAACCTGGCCTCCAACGAGTATTTCAAGGCGGTCGACAGGAAGACCATCAAGGGCCGCGTGGTCACCGCAACCTTCAAGGAAGAAAAAGACGGCCAGCTGCGCGCTCTCATGGTCTTCGCCAAGAAGGCCCGCGGCATGATGGCCCGCTGGGCCATCGAAAACCGCATCACCGACCCGGCCGACCTGGTGAAGTTCGACCTCGGCGGCTACCGCTTCGAAGCGGAGGGTTCGAGCGAGGGCGATCTGCTGTTCACGCGGCCGCAGCCCGCGGCGGCGGGGAAGAAGGCGGCTTAATCTCCTCCACCGTCATCCCACGGTGAGCGCACAGCGATCATCCGGGGGACCTGGACTGGCCGGTGGGCCTTTCGCGCACGAGCGTCCCTGCTTCATCCGGCGAGCCTGGCGCTGAGGTCCCCCGGGTCGCGGCGATGCCGCGACCCGGGGGACGACGGTTGATACAGCTCGAAGCACCACACCCTTGACCTCCCCGCCCCCTTCCCGTCTCTTGCGGCGAGCGCAAACTTGAAGGGTGGTTCATGTCTGGAATTCGTACCGATCTCACCGGCCAGGTGGCCATCATTACCGGCTCGACGAGCGGGATTGGGGCGGCGATGGCCGAGGCGTTGGCTCAGAATGGCTGTCACATCATCCTGAACGGGTTGGGCGAGCCGCAAGAGATCGAGACCCTGCGGGCGCGGCTGGCCAGCGATCATGGCGTCGAAGTGCGCTATCACCCCGCCAACATGCTCGAGCCGGACGAGATTGCCGACATGGTCGCCTCGGCGGAGCGTGAATTCGGGCGGCTGGACATATTGCTGTCCAATGCTGGCATCCAGCATGTCTCGCCGGTCGAGGACTTCCCGGTCGAAAAATGGGACGCCATCATTGCCATCAATCTGACGTCGGTCTTCCATGCTGCCAAAGCGGCGATCCCGATTATGAAACGCCAGGGAAAGGGCCGCATCGTCAATCTGGCCTCGGCCCACGGTCTCGTCGCCTCGCCGTTCAAATCGGCCTATGTCGCGGCCAAGCATGGGGTGATGGGTTTCACCAAGACGCTGGGTCTGGAACTGGCCGAGGATGGCATCACCTGCAATGCGATCTGCCCGGGCTATGTGAAGACGCCACTGGTGGAAAACCAGATCGCAGACACGGCAAAGGCGCGCGGCATTTCCGAGGAAGAGGTCGTCCGCGACGTCATGCTGGCAGCCCAGCCGACGAAGAAATTTGTCACCTATGAGCAGCTCGCCGGTGCTTTGCTCTATCTTGTCTCCGACGCCGGGGCCAATATGAACGGATCCTGGATCAGCGTAGACGGCGGATGGACGGCGAAGTGAACGATAACGAAGCCATTCTCAAGATTGACTATAACGAGATACCGGTCACCGACATGGCGGCCGCCAAGGCCTTCTATCGCAAGGCGTTCGGCTGGGATTTCATTGATTTCGGGCCGACCTATGCCGCCTTCGAAAATGCCGGCCTGGATGGCGGGCTACGCCTCGAGGACAAGGCGTTCGAGACTGGCTGCCTGATCATTCTCAAGGCCAAGGACATTTTGGCTGCAGAATCGCGGGTGGAAATCGCCGGGGGGACCATCACCAGTCGCGAGGACTTCCCCGGCGGGCGCCGCTTCCATTTCACCGACCCCAGCGGCAATGAGCTGGCGATCTGGTCGCCCAATGGCAAATACGACCCGCAGGCCGCCAACGATCCGGACGCATGACGGACAGAATGGATGAGCCACGCCGCCAGCCTGTGCCCGGCGCCGGCATGGTCGTGTTTCGTGGCGATGACGTCCTTTTGATCAAGCGTGGCAAACCGCCCTATGAAGGCCAGTGGTCGCTGCCTGGCGGCAAGATCGAGTATGGCGAGACGGCCGCCGAGGCGGCCCTGCGCGAACTGGCCGAGGAGACCGGGACAACGGCGCGCATTGTCGGCCTGATCGATGTCATCGACAGTATCGGCCTGCGCGAAGCGGGACAGCCGGGCGACTGGCACTATCTGCTCGTCGATTTTGCCGGCCTCTGGACCGGTGGCGAACCGGTCGCCGCCGATGATGTCACCGACGCCGCCTTCTTCCCGTTCGAAGACGCCATCAAGCGAACCCAATGGGACCGCACCCGCGATGTGATCGGGCGGGCCCGCAAGATCGTCGCCGCCTTGAGCGCGCCACAATCCGTGCGATGATGCCCGCCATGCGCGCGCTCTTTTGTCTGCTTGTCCTGTTCGCCCTCGTGACGGCTTCGGCCCCGGCCCAGAAGCCGCGCAATTTCCCGCGCCCGGACCCGGTCAACGCGGCGGCGGAGCGCCACGTCGAGACCGTGCAGGACGACGCGATCAGTCCGGAAATCCGCGAAGAGCTGGACCTCGAACGCACCCTGCCCTTCCTGGCCTATACGCTGGGCGAGCTGCACTATCTGGCCTTCGCCTGTGAAGGCCCGGATGACCAGGAATGGCGCGAACAGATGGTCGAGCTCCTGGCCATGGAAGCGGCCGATGACCGGCGCTGGCGCGACCGGCTGATCTCGAGCTTCAATGACGGCTATCGGGCCCAGCAACGCTATCGCACACGCTGCGGCCTGGAAGCCGAGGCCGAACGCCGCTCGCTTGCCCATCGTGGCCGGGATTTGTCAGAGATGATGCTCGCGGCCTATTTCGACTGAGCGCCGACAGGGGGACTCATCTCCGACCAGTCCCGTTCCCATTGTCATGAACTCGTGCTTAGGATGTGCGAGCATATGCAAGAGGGGGCATGATGTCGGATCGCCGGTCACAACTGGAATCATTGAGCATTGATCGTGAGGCCGAGAGCGCCTCGGGCGGAATCTCCGTTCCGGTCTTGATCATCATCGTCATCATCTTTTCCGCACTCTCGGCCGGCGGGACCTGGTTTCTTACCCGCAATGCCGCCCCGGCGCCGCAGCCGGTCGCCGCCGTTGAGGCCCCGGCGCCGGCCAGCGAAGCGCCGGCCGAAGACGCGACGCCCGCCCGCCCGGCACCGCGCACGTCCGGCCTCGTCGCCACAGGCTATGTCGTGGCCCGACGCCAGGCGACCGTGTCGGCCGAGATCACCGGCCGCATCCAGGAATTGCTGGTCGAGGAAGGGGCCAGCGTCGAGGCCGGCCAGGTCCTGGCCCGGCTGGATGATACCCGCGCCCGCATCCAGCTCGAACTTCTGATGGCGCAGCGCGATGCCGCGGCCACACGCCCGCGGTCACTGCTGGCCCAGCTCAATGAGGCTCAGACCGTGTTGGAGCGCGCCAATACGCTCGCCGAGCGCGATATCGGATCGCAGGCAGCGGTCACCGCCGCCCGCGCCCAGGTCGACAGCCTCACGGCCCAGATCAATGCCGCGCGCTCCGATTATCAGGCCGTGGCCGCCCAGGTACGGGCCCAGGAAGACCTGATCGATCGTCATATCGTGCGGGCACCCTTTGCCGGCATTGTCATCGCCAAGAATGCCCAGGTCGGCGAAATCCTGTCGCCGGCGTCCGCTGGTGGCGGGTTCACCCGGACCGGCGTTGCCACCCTGGTCGACATGGAGTCACTGGAGATCGAGGTCGATGTGAATGAAGGCCAGATCGGTCGCGTTACCCCGGGCCAGCGTGTCGAAGCGCGGCTCGATGCCTATCCGGACTGGCGCATTCCGGCCCATGTCGAAGCCATCATCCCGACCGCCGACCGGGCCCGCGCCACGATCACGGTCCGCGTGGCCTTCGACGAGCGCGATACCCGCATCCTGCCGGACATGGCCTCGCGCGTGGTTTTCGTTGAGTAGAAGTACTTTAATTTACAAAGCATGAAATTTGACGCATGCTGACCGACAGACCCTGACCGACCCGCGATCTGGCTCCGGGGCGGCCCTGACGAATGAGGAAGACCCGATGACGTCGCTCTACACGCTCACCGACCTGTCCAAGGGCTATACCCGGGGCAAGGAGTCGATCACGATTTTCGAAGAGCTGACCATGACAATCCCTGAGGGTGACTTCATGGCGATCATGGGGCCATCGGGATCGGGCAAGACGACCTTGCTGAACCTGCTCGGCGGTATCGACCGGCCAACATCAGGGTCGGTGGAGTGCCAGGGCGTGCGGGTAGACAAGCTGTCCGAAGGCAAGCTGGCCAAATGGCGCTCGCAGAATGTCGGCTTCATCTTCCAGTTCTACAATCTCATGCCGACGCTGACGGCGGCCCAGAATGTCGAGCTGCCGCTGTTGCTGACCGGCCTGTCCGGCAAGCAGCGCAAGGAACGCGTCGCGACCGCGCTCGACATTGTCGGCCTGGCCGACCGCAAGGGGCACCGGCCGCGCCAGCTCTCCGGCGGTCAGCAACAGCGCGTGGCAATTGCCCGCGCCATCGTGGCCGACCCGAAAGTCCTCTTGTGTGACGAGCCGACCGGCGATCTCGACCGCAAATCGGCCGATGAAATCCTGGAAACCCTGCAGCTGCTCAACAAGGATCTCGGCAAGACCATCGTCATGGTCACGCACGACCCCTCGGCGGCGAGATATGCCCGTCGCGAACTGCATCTCGACAAGGGCCGCTTCGTCGAACAGGTCCAGGAGCCGGCGCAATGAATGATCTCACGCTGATCCGGAAGAATCTCTTCCGCAAGAAGCTGAGGGCGATCCTGCTGACCCTGTCGATCCTGATTGCCTTTCTGATTTTCGGGGTCCTGGGCGCGTTCTATTCGGTCTGGTCCTCCGGCGGCGCGCTCGCTGCGGACAATCGCCTGATCACGGTCAACCGGATCAATTTCACGGTCTCCATGCCCTATGCTTACTGGAACCGAGTGGCCGCGCTTGATGGCGTCGAGACGGTCAGCCACGCCAGCTGGTTCGGCGGCTACTACCAGGACCCGACCCAATTCGTGCAGACCTTCGCGGTGGATCCGGAAACCTATCTGGAAGCCTATGCGGAACTGACCATGCCGGCGGACCAGCGCGAAGCCTTCCTGACCACGCGTGACTGCCTGCTCGTCGGGGCGGATCTGGCGGGCCAATATGGTTGGTCGGTCGGCGACACCATCCCGCTCCTGTCCAACATCTGGCAGAAGAATGACGGGTCATCGAGTTGGGAGTTCAACATCTGCGCGATCTTCGACGCCGAGGACGACAAGGTCCCGGCCAATTACGCGATGTTCCACTACGATTATTACAATGAGCCGCTGGCCTTCAATCAGGACCAGCTGGGCTGGCTGATCATCAACACCACGGACCCGGCCCTGAATGACCAGGTCGCCCGTGCCGTCGACGAGATGTTCGCCAATTCGCCCGCGGAGACCGAGACGACCACTGAGGCGGCCTTCAATGAAGCCTTCGCAAACCAGTTCGGCAATATCGCCCTGATCCTGCTCTTCGTGGTCGGCTCCGCCTTCACCACCATCCTGATCATCGTCGGCTTCACCATGGTGACAGCGATCAATGAGCGGACCGGCGAGATCGCGGTCATGAAAACGCTGGGCTTTCCGGCCCCGCGCATCTTCCGGATGGTGCTCTCGGAATCCGTGATGCTGAGCCTGTTCGGTGGCCTGCTCGGCCTCGGCCTGGCCTGGCTGATGATCGCCGCAGTCGCCCCTGTCGCCGCGGCCTTCCTGCCCGGGCTGAGCCTGCCGTCCAGCGTGTTCTGGGTCGGCGTCGGGCTTTCCGTCCTGCTCGGCCTGCTGACCGGTCTGGTTCCCGCCATCAATGCTCAGCGCGTGAAGATTGTCACCGCGCTCGGCAAGCAATAGGAGGCGCGCCATGTTCAATCAGATCGGCGCCGTCACGATGATCAATCTGCGCTCCATTCCCCAGCGCGCCGGCCTCTCCCTGGCCACGATCATCTCCATCGCCCTGGTGACCGGGGTCTTGCTCGGCTTCCTCGCGATGTCGAACGGCTTTCGGGCGACACTGCAGGGCACGGGATCGGAAAGTGTGGCCGTCATGCTGCGTGCCGGCTCCCAGGCCGAGCTCAATTCCGGCCTGTCCTCCGACCAGGTCCGCCTGATCGAGGAAGCGCCCGGCATCGCCCGGGACGCGGAGGGCGCGCCGCTGGTCTCCGGCGAACTCTTCGTCATTGTCGACGGTATCAAGCGCTCCTCGCAGACCGAAGCCAACTTGCCGCTGCGTGGTGTCGGAACACAGGCCCTCGCCTTGCGCGAAGGCTTTCAAATGGTCGAAGGGCGCATGTTCGAACCCGGCACCAATGAGCTGGTTGTCGGCGCCGGCGTGATCCGCGAATTCTCCAATTTCGACCTGGGCGAGACTATCCGACTCGGGCCGAATGAATGGGTAATCGTCGGGATTTTCTCGACCGGCGGCTCGGTCTTCGACAGTGAAATCTGGGCCGATATCGCGGTCATCCAGAATCTCTACAACCGTGGCACGGGCGTGCAATCCATTCGCGCCCGCCTGACCTCGCCGGAGGCCATCACCGAACTTCAGGCTTATGAGGAGGGCGAGCCGCGGCTCAATCTCGATGTCCAGAGCGAGACTGATTTCTTCGCCGGCCAGGCTGGCGGGACGGCGGTCCTGATCGAGATAATCGGTTGGCCCCTTGCGATCGTCATGGCCATCGGTGCGCTCGCCGGTGCCTGGAACACCATGTATTCCTCGGTCGATACCCGCATGCGCGAGATTGCCACCCTGCGGGCCATCGGCTTTTCCGGCTTTGCCGCCGCCGTCGGGACGATGGTGGAATCCCTCGTCCTGGCCGCGATCGGCGGGCTGGTCGGCGCGGGGGCAACCTATCTCGTCTTCAACGGGGTCTCGGCATCAACGCTGGGCTCCGGCTTCACCCAGGTCGTCTTCTCCTTCGCCGTCACAGGCGGTTCCGTGCTGGCCGGCATGATCATGGCGGTCATCATCGGCTTCTTCGGCGGCCTGGTGCCAGCCATCCGCTCGGCCTATGTGCCGCTGCTGACGGTTCACCGCAGCGAATAGGCCAGCAGGGGACAGGTAGAATTAACGGCGATCTCGCCGTTAATTCTACCTGTCCCCATTTTGCTCACCCGTACCAGTCATCCTCGGCCGCGCGGAGTTTTTCTTCTTCCTTGTGCGGCGGCAGGATTTCCATCTTCACGTGGCGGCGGCGGTTTGTGGAGATGACGAAGAAGCGCTTGTCGGGATAATCCAGCTTGCATTCGAGCATGGCCGAGGTGATCAGGTCGACATTCTTGAGATCATCATCCGACATGCCGAAGGAGTGCGGCAGTTTGCGGCCATACTCTTCCAGACCCTTTTCCACGCACTGACGGATGGCGCGGCGCTTGAGGCCGGCCGTGGTCAGGTGGGGACCCAGCTCATCGCGGATTTCCGGATTGGAGCAGGGATAGATGGCCAGATAATTGGGTTCTTCGGGCAGGTGGCCGGCCTCGACAATGAGCTGAAGCGCGGCCTTGATCGTCTCGCGGGAGTGCTGGCGCGCGGTGACAATGGCCACCGGGCGGCGCTTGAGCACGGCATATTTGAAAATCTCCCAGGACGGCCCGCGCCAATTGGCACTGTCGAGCGCACGCTTGACGTCACGCAGGAGATACTCCTCGCCATTGCGGTCCTGGCCATCGGCAAATTCGCGATAGGCGCGGGCCGGCGGATCGGCCCAGTCTTCCCACAGGCCGGGCACGCCGAGATAGGCCTTGATATCCTCATACTCGTGCTGGCGCATGGCCCGCTCCTCACCGGTCATGGTGTTGAGCAGATGGATGCGCGTCGGCAGGTGAAGGATATTCTCGTCAATGTCGAAGAAGTAGAAGCTCTGACGGTCCACGGGCTGTCCTTGCTTGGGTGTCAGCGGCCGCAGGAGGTCGCCATCTGTCCGCCCGCATAGCGATACGGGCGGCGCACATCAATACGCGGCGTAGGATTTTTCTTCGACGATATCCGAGCCGAGGAGAAGATTGATCTCCTTCTTGAGCGCCGCACGCTTGTCATTGGTGACATAGACGGCGCGGGCCAGGCGGATGAAGTCCTCGCCGAAATCGCCATTGCGCTCGCAATCGCGGATATCGTCCTCGATCTCCCAGAGTTCCTCATTGACCGCCTGCAGGGCGGCATCGAGACGGGTCAGTTCGTCGCTGGCCGGCACGTCTTTCGCCAGGGTGTCGTTGAGAATGCCCAGCTCGGTGCGGACATTCTTCAACTTGGCCTCATCGGCGATGCGCTCGGACTTGATACGCAGGATGGTGATCTTGTCGATCAGTTCGCCCGGGGCAATGGCGGTGAGGATGGTGGTGGTGGTCATGACACAAACCTTCTCGCGAGGTGCGTAATTGGGAATCTGGCGCGATTGTCGTGAGTTAACGCGAAATAATCCAGCGCTTCATCATCGACGCTCCCACAGACCTATCCTTCCGCCTCAGCGTTCCGGCGGCGTCCAGTCGCTTTCATCCGGCTTGCGACGGGCCAGGCGCAGGGCCAGACCGAGGGCGACGCCGACCCCGATGGCCACAGTCAGGTCGACAAGGACGGTCAGGATCAGGGTAATGACCAGCAGGGCGCGATCACCGAGCGGCGCCCGCATATAGTCTGGCCAGCGATGGGGTTCACTCATATTCCACGCCGTGACCATCAACAAGGCCGCCAGGGCCGGCATGGCCAGATAGCCGGCGGCCGGCGTCGCGAACAGCATGATCACCAGCAGCACCAGCGCGTGCACCAGCCCGGCAACCGGCGTCTTGCCGCCGGCACGGATATTGGTCGCGGTGCGGGCAATGGCTCCGGTCGCAGGCAAACCGCCAAACAGGGCCGAGCCGATATTGGCGATACCCTGGGCCGTCAGCTCGGCATTGGGTCGGTGTCTTCCGTCAATCATCCGGTCGGCCACCATCGCCGAAAGCAGGGATTCAACACCGGCCAGAAAGGCGATGATGATCGCTGAAGGCAGAAGTTCGACGATGCGGTCGAGGGAGAAGTCCGGCAGCGACGGCAGGGGCAGGCTGGCGGGCAGATCGCCGAAGCGGGACTGGATGGTGTCGACCGGCAAATTCATCGCCACCACTAACGCGGACGCCGTCGCCAGCCCGACAATCAGGCCCGGGAAACGCGGCGCCAACCGGCGCAGCACGAGGATACAAACCAGCGCCACCACCGCCACGCCGAGTGCCGACAGGTTGAGCGTGTCGGCTGCGCCCGCCAGCATCGGCACGGTCTCCATGAAATCCGCCGGCAGATGGTCGAGGGTGAGACCAAAGAAATCCTTGATCTGGCTGGTAGCGATGATGATGGCGATGCCGATGGTGAAGCCATTGACCACCGCTTCGGGGACATGGGCGATCAGACGCCCGGCCCGGAAATAGCCGGCCACAATCAGGATCAACCCGGCCAGAAGCGTGGCCAGGACCAGACCGTCATAGCCATGCTCGGCAATAATTGAAAAGACCACCACGATGAAGGCCCCGGTCGGGCCACCAATCTGGACCCGACTGCCGCCGAATGCGGAGATCAGGAAACCGGCGACCACGGCTGTGACGAGTCCGCTCGACGGGTCGGCGCCCGAGGCGATCGCGATCGCCAGGCTCAAAGGCAGGGCGACCATGGCCACGGTCAGACCGGCGATCAGATCGGCGACGAACTGGCCGGCATCATAGCTGCCCAGGGTCGTAAGAATTTTGGGCAGGCGCATGGGTTTTGATAGCACCGGCCCGTGACGGCCACCACTGCGCTACAGCGCCGCAAGCGGTCAGTCGTGCGGCAGGGCTTCCATGAAGCGGACCGGCTTGCCGAGGCCGGAAGCCACCAGCTCGCCATCGCGCATGACCGAACGACCACGGATGATGGTACCGACCGGCCAGCCGGTAACCGACATGCCGTCAAAGGGGGTCCAGCCGGATTTCGAGGCCGACCAGGCATCGGTGATGGTCTCGGTCCGCTTCATGTCGACCAAGGTGAAATCGGCATCCCAGCCGACCGCCATGCGGCCCTTGCCGGCAATGCCGAAAATGCGCTGGGCGCCAGCCGAAGTCAGGTCGACGAAGCGCTCAAGGGTCAGGCGACCGGCATTCACATGATCGAGCATGATCGGGACCAGGGTTTGCACGCCCGGCATGCCGGACGGGCTCTGCGGATAGGGCTTGGCCTTTTCCTCCAGCGTGTGCGGCGCGTGGTCGGAACCGATCACATCAACAATGCCGCGCTGGATACCGCGCCAAAGCCCGGCCCGGTGATAAGCGTCCCGCATGGGCGGATTCATCTGGGCCCGCCCCTTGATGCGCTCATAGATTTCCGGGCCTTCAAGGGTGAGATGCTGGGGCGTGGCCTCGACCGAGGCGATATCGCGGTGATCGGCGAGGAAGTCCATTTCCTCGGCGGTGGAGATATGCAGGACATGGATGCGCTTGCCGGTCTTGCGGGCCAGGCGGACCAGGCGCTTGGTCGACATGATGGCGGCTTCGGCATCACGCACATGCGGATGACTGGTCCAGTCGCCCTCGACGGCCAGGTCGCGGCGCTCGGCGAGGCGGTATTCGTCTTCCGAGTGGAAGGCGGCGCGGCGCTTGATGGCACGCAGGACGCGTTCCACACCCTCATCATCGGCCACCAGGAGCGAGCCGGTCGAGGCGCCCATGAAAACCTTCACGCCGCAACAGCCCAGCATGCGCTCCATTTCGGGCAATATGTCGGCATTTTCATTGGTCGCGCCGGCATAGAAGGCGTGATCGCAATGCATGCGGTTCTTCGCCCGGGCGAGCTTGTCGGTGAGCATGTCCGGCACGGTGGTGGTGGGATTGGTGTTCGGCATTTCGAACACGGCGGTGACCCCGCCCATCACGGCACAGAGCGAGCCTGATTGCAGGTCTTCCTTCCACTCCATGCCCGGCTCGCGGAAGTGGACCTGCGTGTCGATCACGCCGGGAAGAACCATGAGGCCGGAACAATCGACAACCTCGCCGGCGGCGGCCTGGGAGAGATCACCGATCGCCGCGGTCTTGCCGTCGATAACACCGATATCAGCATGGCCGCGGCCGTCATGATTGACGATCTCGCCGCCCTTGAGGATGACGTCATAGGTCATGGTCATGGCTCATCTCGTCCTCTCGTAAAGCGCCTTGGCAGCATCATACACGGTCTCGACCTTCAGGTCCGCCAGCAGGCTGGTCGAGGCCTTGCGCCGGTCATCATGGGCGCTGTCGATTTCCTCGAATGTCGACGGTCCGCGCACGGCGTCCGTGTGCGCGCCCCAGGGGGCATAGCAGCGATCATCGGACGGGCCGAACAGGCCCAGCGTCGGCGTGCCCACCGCGGCGGCCATGTGCATCAGCCCGCTATCATTGCCGACATAGAGGCGGCAGCGTTCCAGACAGGCCGCGGTTTCCGGCAGGCCCAGTCCGAGCAAGTCGATGAATTCGATCTCCGGCAGGGCGTCGAAAATCGGTTGGGCATACATCTCATCACCTGGCCCGCCGAGCATGACGACATGGGCGCCGGGCATTTCCCCGTCCGGGGCGGTGAATTTGAGGATGAATTCGGCAAATTTCTCGGCCGGCCAGACCTTGAATATCCACGAGGCGGACGGGCAGATCGCCAGATAGGGGCCCTCGCCCGGCACGCGGGTCGCGGCCTCGGCGCGCACGGCGTCGGAAAGGTGGAGTTTCGGATCCGGCGCCGGGGCAAGATCGAGCACGCTGGCGGCTTCCTCGACCTTGGGTACCGGCACGGCACTCTGCTTGAGTATGCGGCGCTCCCTGGCGCGCAGGAACCAGGCGGTGCCCGAACAGCGCAGATCGACCACCAAATCCCAGCTTGTGTCCACGGTCTCGCGCCAGAGATTCCACCAATGCAGACCCGCCTTCTTCTTGCGCATCACGATGATGCGGTCGAGGCGCGGGGTCTCGGTGAAGAGCGAGGCGGCGAGCGGTCCACAGGCAATCGTGAAACGGGCCTCCGGCCGCGTCTCCACGAGATGGTCCAGGACCCCGGAATTGATGATCGCGTCACCGATCCGGGTCGATGTGATGAAGAGGACGCGTTCCATGGGCACCGCAGATAGCGCGACGCGAAGGGCTTGGCCAGCGACGGACGCAATGCCATATCGGTGGCATGAACCAGCCCGCCCCCCTGCCCTTCGCCCTGCCCGACCGCCACATCCTCTCGGTCGCCGGCCCGGATGCCCGCGACCTCCTGCAACGCGTCATCACGGCCGATGTGGTCAACCTGGAGGACAAGCATTGCCGCCCCGGCGCCCTGCTCACCCCGCAGGGCAAGATCCTGGTGGATTTCCTGATCTTCGCCGACGGCGAAACCCTGTGGCTGGACGTGCCTGCGAGCGCGGCAGAAGGCCTGTTGAAACGCCTGACCCTGTTCAAGCTGCGGGCCAGGGCCGAGATCGTTCTCAACACCGATATGCGGGCCTTGTGGTCAACCACGCCCTTTCCGGGCAGCGCCGAGGATCCGCGCCTCGCGGGCCGTGTCCATCGCGGCATCGGCGAACAGGGCAGTGAAGAGCGCACGCTTGACGCCCTCGAAATCCAGGCCGGCGTACCCGCCTTCGGTCGCGATTATGGCGAGGCCGATGTCTTCCCCACCGACGTCAATCTGGATGCGTTCGGCGGGGTGGGCTGGAAGAAGGGCTGTTTCATCGGCCAGGAAGTCGTCTCGCGCATGAAGCGCCGCGGCACGATCCGCAAACGCTCCCTGCCCGCCGTCTTCGCCGCCGCCGCCCCGGCCCCGGGCACGGCGGTCATGGCCGGAACCAGCACGGTCGGCGCCATCACCTCCGCCCTCGACCACCACGCCATCATCCTCGCCCGCCTCGACCGCCTGATGGCCGCCGAGCGCTATTGCGAGGCTGATGGCCAGGAAGCCAATATCACCGTCCCGGACGAGTTCTGGGCCGATCTGGAAGCGGCGCCGAAAGTCTAAAGAAACAGGCCCGCCCTGCCGGTACGTCTACAAAACGTAGAAACAGGAACCTTCCTGCATCTTCAGGTAGTTACGCCTCGATCAAACACCGGCCGAATCACGAGAAATTAGATCAAATTTTAACCGCATTCATTTTATATGCGTTAGGTTTTCAGGCGCTACATGACGGGCAATTCACCTTCCGGCCATGGAGTGCCCAAGATGTTCAACGCCTCGCCCCGCGGACGAACCAGCCCCCAGGCAGTTCTGGACGCCTTGGACGCTTCCTTGGCGATCATCGAATTCGGCCTGGACGGAAACATCCTGACCGCCAATTCAAATTTCCTGGAGCTGTCCGGCTATACGCTTGCGGAAATCAAGGGGCAGCACCATCGGATTTTCCTCGCCCCTGAAGACGCTGGAAGCCCGGACTACAAGGCTTTTTGGTCCAATCTTGGCAGCGGGCAACATCTCTCCGGCGAGTTCAAGCGCTTCGGCAAGGATGGCTCGGAAGTCTGGATGCGGGCGACCTATAATCCGGTGCGCTCCAAATCGGGCTCGGTGGAGAAAATTGTCAAAGTCGCGACCGATGTAACCGAAGAAAAAATGGCTCAATTTGTCCGGGACGGAAAGCTGGCCGCAATCAGCCGGACCCAGGCAGTGATCGAGTTTGATCTCGACGGAACAATCCTTGCCGCCAACGACGCCTTCTTGTCGACAATGGGTTATCGCGAAGACGAGATCATCGGCCAGAAACACGCCATCTTCGTCCAGCCAGAGGAACGCGGCACCGACGCCTATCGTGCCATGTGGACCAAGTTGAACGCCGGAGAATTCATCAGCGACCAGTTCCAGCGCGTCGGAAAGAACGGCGAGCCGGTGTGGATCCTCGGGAGCTACAATCCGATCTTCGACCCGACCGGCAAGATCATCCGTGTCGTGAAATTTGCCACCAATGTCACCGCCGAGGTTTTGCGTCAGGGTGAGCGCGAAGCCGCGCTGCAAGCTGTCGAGCGCGACATCAACGACATTGCCGCGAGCGTGACGCAATCGACCAATCGGTCAACGGAAATGGCCACCACAAGCGAGCAGGCCAGCATGGGGGTCCAGGCGATCGCTGCCGGGATTGAGGAACTCGCCGCATCCGCCGGAGAGATCACACAGCAACTCTCTCGGGTGACCGGTGTGACCCGCAATGCGGTGGATCGCGCTCAGGCGACGAACGCAATTGTCGCCGGCCTTTTGGAGAGTGCCAAGTCGATCGGGGATGTTGTCGCGATGATCAATGGCATTTCCGAGCAAACCAATCTGCTCGCGCTGAACGCCACTATCGAGGCGGCGCGCGCAGGTGAAGCCGGCAAGGGCTTTGCCGTCGTCGCGTCCGAAGTCAAGGAACTCGCCAATCAGGCGGCCCGTGCGACAGAGCAAATCACCGAACAGATCGACAATATGCGAGGGTCGACCAATCAGGCGGTGACTGCGATCGATCAGATCCAGGACACGATCAGCGAGATCGACGATGTTTCCACCTCCGTCGCCGGCGCTGTCGAAGAACAAACCGCTGTAACGTCAGACCTTTCTGCGAGCATGCAACAGGTCGCCTCCGGCGTGGCCTCGATCAATGACGGCGTCAAGGAAGTGGCTGATGCCAGCCGCTCCATCAATGTGGCGACCCAGAACGTGCAAGCGGCTGCCTCGGCCATGGTCTGAGCGCGACCGCCCGCCCCCCACTCCGTCTGGCCTCTAAGCGTCCAGCCACCTCGCCCATCAAGGGCGAGGACCTGGCCATAATTGCCCCTCCTGCCAGAACACTGTCAGCAGGGCGTGGGAATGCCGCTTGGCAGGGCGCGCAGAACGGGCTGAACTGGGCTGGCCATCAAGGAAGTCCGCCATGAACCAGCGCTGCGCCTGGGTGAATTCGCCCGATCCGATCTATGCGGAGTATCACGACACCGAATGGGGCGTGCCGGAGTATGATCCCCGCGCCCTGTGGGAAAAGCTGATGCTGGACGGTTTCCAGGCCGGCCTCGCCTGGATCACCATATTGCGCAAGCGTGAGACGATGCGCGCTCAGCATCCCGCTCGGATCCGTCGCGTTCAGCGGATTATTCGCCACATACGCATACAGATTCATCTGATCCGCATAGCCGATCGGATCGGTCTGTAAAAACCGTCCGATCTCCGGCCAGTAATAGCGGGCGCGATAGTAGTAGAGCTCGCGCTCTGGATCATACCCACACCAATGGTTGGGTTCGCGCACTGGGCATTTCGCGCCAACTGAGTCAGTTTAGCGCTATGTCGATCATGCGTTTTGCCCAGTTTGTGTTCGAGCCCGCGACAGGTGACCTGCTCGGGGGCGACCGCGTGGTCCGTTTACGTCCGAAAACCGCACACCTGCTCGCCCACTTCCTCGAACACCCACAGAAACCTCTGACACGCGATCAAATATTCGACGCTGTCTGGCCAGATCGGATCGTCACGGACAACACGCTGATGCAATCCGTGCGCGAGTTGCGGGCTGCCCTTGATGATGCCGCAGCGGTACCTCGATTCATCGAGACCGTGCATGGCCGCGGGTACCGCTGGATCGGCCCACCTCCGGCAGAAACGAAACTCCCGGCCGACCATGAGACTGTTGCCACCACCTGGCGTGGTCGGCTCATGTCGCGAGGGGCAATCCGCGTCGCCGGGGGCATCGTAGCACTACTTCTAATCCTGGCACTCTGGCCGCTGGTGCCGGGGCCGTCCGGAAGCTCAGTCGATCAGGACATCGAACGGGCCCAGAACGCCCGTGCGCAGGGCGATCCAGAATTGGCCCGGCGCTATTACGAGGCGGCATTGATCCGGAGTTCGGATCATATCGGCGCGCGTGTCGGGCTAGCAACGATGCTCTACGAGACCGGCGACTGGGACCGCGCTTGGAATCTAACAAACGAAACCATTGCGTCGCCCGGCGCCATGTCACGCCAGTACGCCGAACTGGACCTTGTTGCCGGAGAAATTGCATTCAGTCGCGGCCATCTGGACCTAGCGGAGGCCCGCTTTGCCGCGGCCCGCGACCGCTCCAGCCAGAATTTTACCCCGGTCATTCACGCTGCCGCACTCAACGGGCTGTCCCAAGTCTATGCCGATCAGGGCCGGATCATGGAGTATCTTGCCATCAGTGCTGAAGTGGTTGATCCGCTCCTGGTTTCCGCCCAGGTCGAGGCCTTCGCGGAAGGCTTGTTGAGTGCCGGCTCAATGGTTCATCCCCGCTTTGACGAAAATTGGAGCCTGCCGCGCCTTCAGCGTGCCCTCGCCGTATTTGAGGAAATTGGCGACACGCGCGGCGTCGCGCGGGCTCATACAGCGCTCGGCAGCAATCTGGCGCTGAACAATGTGGCACGGGAACAACACTTGCAGGAAGCTGCCCGGCTCTACCGGTCTGCCAGGTACTTGCCCGGTGAGATGAACGTCCTTCTGCAGCGCGCGTCGTTTGAGATCGAGCGTTTTAACGCGGACTCCGCAGAAGAATATGCCACGCGCGGCCTTGAGCTGAGCACGGCTCTGGATGCACCGCGCCTTCACGCAGACTTCGTCTTTCGGCACGGCCTCGCGCTGATGGCGTCGGCCGAGCACATGCCCTCTGATGAGCGGGTTGAACGGATCAACGCAGCCATGACAGTATTCCATGCAGCGGACGCGGAATATTCAGGCCTTGGGATCGTCCTGGACGGTTTGGCGCCCCGGCTCCACGCGGCAATCGCGCGCCTCGACGCCGGCGATGCGGCGGGAGCGCTTGCCGATTTCCAAGACCTGGACCACGCGTACCACAACCTACCCTTTCCTCCCGGCGAACTCGGCGCACGTCTGGGCCTCGCGGCAGCCCTCGCCAGATTGGGGCGTCGAGCAGATGCCGAACTGATTCTCGCCGAGATCGAGCACGGGCTGCCTCGCGCGGTCCCGGTGACAACGTCTATTCGGACGTCCTTCCTGGCTCCGCAGGACGACGTGCCGGCGACGTCCTTGTTCGCAATTATCATCACCGCTGAACGTGAGCTTGCGGACGCCGACCGGCCTTCAGACTGATTTCAGAGCAGATTTCAGGCCTATTTCAGGCCTTTCAGGACAATGCCTGCCACACGGAACACCTCATCCAGCCGAGGAGTTCCCGACCATGACATTTTTTCTTCGACGCTCGCTTTTGGCGGCGAGCATGGCGCTGAGTTCGACCGCGACCGCCTGCGCCGCGACATTGGACGAGCCCGGCACTGTAAACGGCCAAGTGTTCAGCTACATCTCCGTACCGGAGAACCGCGCGGTTCCGGAGAGCCGCGATATCGACGTCGCTTATCTCCGCATGGAGGGAAGCTCCGGTGGGGTGCCGACCTTCGTTTTCTTCGGGGGTCCCGGCGAGAGCGCGACGGATTACGACACGCTCGACACCCTGCGGGAGGCATACGGTCATTTGCTTGCACAAGGTGATGTAATCTTCGTCGAGCAACGCGGAGTCGGTGCATCGCGACCGAGCCTGGACTGTGAAGCGATCCACTTTCCCATGGACCGACCGGTGACCGCACAATCCATGCGCGAAGAACATGCGCGGGTGCTGCCTGCCTGTGTCGAGGCAGCTGGCGCCGATATGCGCGGATACACGACGGAGGCCATCGCCGACGATGCAGACGCGATACGCGAAGAACTCGGCTACAACCGCATCAATGTGTCCGGTGGCAGCTACGGGGCACAGCAGGCCTATTTCTACATCCGCCGATATGGCGAGCATGTGAACCGGGCCGTGCTGACCCAGTTCCTGATTCCAGGAACCTCTCTGGCCATGCCGTCGACCATCGACGACTACATCGCCCAGATCGGCGACCGGGTAGGGCCGGCATTCGGTCAACCAGAGGGCGGGGGCGATGCACTGACCGACCTAATCCGCACGGCATTCGATGCCGTCGAAGCGGAGCCGGTTGATATTCAGGTCGGGGAAGTCTCAGTTACGGCCGGGCGTGAAGACTTGCAGATCATTACCTCACTCGGCCTGCGTCGGACACGGGAGACCTGGCTGCTTCCTTTGCTGTTTTCGCAAATGAACAACGGGGAGTTCGGCTTTGTCGGCCAGATCATGCTGCAATTCTACAGGCAGGGGCTTCCGGTCAACGCGGCGGTGATCGCCTTTGATTGCGCGGATCAGGTTGATCCGGCCCGCCGAGCTCGCTTCGAAGAAGAGGCGGCCAGTGCCCTGACGGGTACGGGCGCCCACCTACCGTTCCCCGGTGCGTGCGATACGTTCGATCACGGAATCCTAGCCGACGCATATCGGCGCCCCGGTGACCTGCACAGTGTGCCAACGCTGTTCATCCAGGGGGAACTGGATGCCCGGGCCCGCGATGAAAACCTCGGCCCGGTTCTGGCCGGACAGGACAATGCCCGACTCCTCGTGATCGGCAATGCGACCCACGATCTCGGGCGATCCGTATCCGACACGATCAGCGCCGAGCTCGATGAGATCGAAGCCTCCTTCCTCTTCGACGGAGTGTGGCCGGAACACGACAGGATAGACGTGCCCCTCAGTCTAGATTGACTGCTACCGGGAGTGGGGGGACCAACCGGTCTGCTGTCTCAACGGCGCGCCCCGATTGCTCATGCTCAACTCCAGCACCACCGACTCTCTGACGACCTCTATCTGGGATCCATCCACCGGTTCCCACCGGACTATTTCAACCATGTCGCCGCAGACAACCGCGGCCTCGACCCAACTTCGGAGTATCGCCATGTTTAGACAGATTCTCGCTGCCTGCTTGTTTTCGGCTGGGATGGCCACGATGGCCTTGGCCGACGACCTGGAGGACTTCGCCTTAATCGAAGGTGTCTGGCGATCACAGACCCAGTTCGTCGCCGAGGACGGGAGTTGGGCTGCTCCGGTTGAGGCGCAAGCGACCGGCCAAACGGTGCTGGGTGGGGCATTCTACGAGCTCGATGCGATCATACCCTTTCCGGGAGCGGCCTTTACCATGCGCATGGTGTTTGCCTATGACCGGTTTAATCAGGCCCACCGGCTCATCATCTTTGATGATATTAACGGCTACGCTGACCTTTATGTCGGCGGCGCCCATGACGCCGGTGGCGTCCGAATGGACAATCTGACTACGGGAACAGGATTTCCGAATACGGAGGGCGGCAAGGTATTCGGCCAAATTCTGCTGCGGGCCACCGGCACCGGATTCGAGATCCTCGCGGAGGCATCCGTGGACGACGGCGAAACCTGGACGCCATATATGCGCATCGCCTTCGAACCGCGCAGTTAAGGCAGTCGCGACCAAAGCCGACAAGGCACCGTGAAAATCATCGGATTGAGCTGCTGCCGGTTTTGAGGGGGTATGGCCATGGTTCATGTGTGCTCCAGCGAGGGCATTGACAGCAGCCCGTGAGCAAAGGACTTGGCGGCGCGTCCCGATTAGGCTGGGCTGTACGGGCCTTCAAAGGACCGCCCCATGAACCAGCGCTGCGCCTGGGTGAATTCGCCCGATCCGATCTATGCCGCCTATCACGACACCGAATGGGGCGTGCCGGAGTATGATCCCCGCGCCCTGTGGGAAAAGCTGATGCTGGACGGTTTCCAGGCCGGCCTCGCCTGGATCACCATCCTGCGCAAGCGCGAGACGATGCGCGCCGCATTCCACGGCTTCGACCCGGACCGGATCGCCGCCTATACCGATGCCGACCGCGAACGCCTGTTGGCCGATCCCGGCATCATCCGCTCAAAATCCAAAATTGAGGCCGCCATCGGCAATGCGAAGGCCTATATCGCCATGCGGGAGCGCGGCGAGGACTTCGCCGACTATCTCTGGGGTTTCGTCGACGGCACGCCGATCCAGAACAGCTATGCCACGCTGTCGGATGTCCCCACCAAGACGGCGCTGTCAGAGCAGATTTCCAAGGACCTGAAAAGGCGCGGTTTCAAATTTGTCGGACCGACGATTGTCTATGCCTTCATGGAAGCGGTGGGGATGGTGAATGACCACGAGGTGACCTGTCCGCGGCATGCCGCTGTGAAAGAGATGGTGCGGTAGGGGGGGGGGCCGCGTGTACCCACTGCTACCAAGTTTCCAGCACCGCCTCGGCCTCGCAGAAGAAAAGGCAGTCTGTCCGCGACGCGTCGCAGGACCAGCCGCCCACCTGGCTGTCATGACGCCAGACCATTGTGCCGGGTTGCCCTTCGCAGCCCCGACGGTTGATCGGGATGGTCGCAGTCGCGTTGCGGCCACTTGGCTGGCCATCCTGCAGGCTGTAGCGACAGACCGATCCAAACTGCCCGGCCTCCGCCGCCACCCATTCGAGCGCGGCCATCACCGGCGGCATGTCGGGATTTGACACGAAGGCGTTGGCGTCCACGCCGACAGCGCGGTCATGGGTCAGCATGGGCGCAACGATTGGCCGGTTTTGCGTCGTGGAAGGCGCCTGGCCACGCACGCTCGAGGCCGGACGGGTCGGGACCCGGACGGGTCGGGCCTGGCGCCGGAAATCTGATGAATCGACGCCAAGCGCATTCCCCCGCACCCGCGCCTCATACCGCCAAGCCGGCGCGTCAGGGAACTCCTTGTCCATCACCCAGACATCTTCCGGGGCGGGGCAGAAATAAGGTTGCTGCTGGGCCTCGACGGTAGCGATGGTCAAGGCCATCAGCCCCGCGATCAGGATTGTCCGAATCATCGTCTGCCCCCAGCCTTGCAAGATCGCGAATAATGCGCCGGAAACGACAAGGATGGAAGATTGGCGAGGCAAAGAATGGGGAAAGATTGCCTAGAGCCGCTTCCTGCCAATGCCCGCGCCCCAGCCCACACTCCGCCATGCATCACTTGCCAGGAGAAGGCCGTATCCAAGACCCTCTTGCCCACACGCCCCCACCCGCTAAACTTTACCCATGCGCCGGCTGGGGAGCCCGCATCGGAGCGTTGTCATGCGCCTCATCCTGATTTGTCTGTCTGCTGTCGTCCTTTCCAGCTGTGCCTGGCTGGAGAAGGGACGCGATCCCAATCTGCCTTCTGCCGGAGAGCTCGGCGCTGGCGAATGCCGGCCCGCCGGTCCGCACGATCCCGCCGCGCCCGGTGAATGGATTTGCGATGATGGCGATGGCGGCGAGGAAATGCGTCCGCGCCACCGCGTCGAAAACCCGGATGATTATCGCCGCGATCCGTTCTAGGATGCGCTCACGCCGACCCCGTCCTTGTCATCCCTGATGGATGCCCGGCGCAGGCCGGGCGCAAGTCAGGGACCTAGCTTTGCGACCACCTGGGTCCCCGCTCTGCATCCCGCTTTCGCGGGACGTCCGGCGGGGATGACAAGGTGGTGGCCGTGATCACCGTCCGAGCATCCCTCCCCCAAACCGGGGATACCCGCTGCACCGCGCTCATGGCTTTCTTCTCGTCGCTTCAAACGGACAGGGAGAGCGTTCCATGAAGAGACTTGCCATCATTGCAGGCCTGGCCTGCCTCATCCTCGGGGCCCAGGCTTCGGCCCAGACTTTCGGCTCGGTCAATCTGCGGTCCGGTTTCACCCCGGATCCCTATCGCACCACGATCACATCGGGCGGCAATGTCGCTGCGCGCAACCTCTTCACCAATTGCACGGGCTGGGTCGCGGATGCGGTGGATTTCGCGGTCTATTATTCGGCCGGCAATTTCAACCTGACCTTCTCGGCCACCTCGCAGGCCGATACGACCCTCATCGTGCGCGCGCCGAACGGGAATTTCTATTGCGATGATGACAGCGGTCCGGGCCTGAATCCAACCCTGACGATCGGCAATCCCGGTTCCGGCGCCTATTCGGTCTGGATCGGCTCCTATCGCCAGGGCGAATACGCCCAGGCCACGCTCTCGGTCTCCGAGATCGGCCAGCGCTGACGGCTCAGTCGCCGGCGGTCAGGACCTTGGCGTGATGACGCAGATGGTCCTCGATGAAGCTGGCGATGAACCAGTATGAATGGTCATAGCCGGGATGGCGGCGGACGGTCACGGACTGCCCCGCCTCCCGGCAGGCCGCCTCGAACAGCTCGGGGCGCAATTGCGCCTCGAGGAATTGATCGGCCTCGCCCTGGTCGATCAGGATCATCTGGTCGGTCGGCTGACGCTTGACCAGCTCGCAGGCATCATGCTCACCCCAGGCCGGGCATTCATCACCGAGATAGGCCTTCAGAGCTTTTTGCCCCCAGGGCACTTTCGACGGCGCCACGATCGGCGCGAAGGCGGAGACCGAGGCATAGCGGCCGGGATGACGAAAATTGAGCGTCAGCGCGCCATGCCCGCCCATGGAATGGCCCATAATGCCCTGACGTTCGGGATCGGCGGGAAATTGCGATCCGACCAGGGTTGGCAGCTCATGGGCGATATAGGTCTCCATTGAAAAATGCGGCGCCCAGGGAGGTTCGGTCGCATCGAGATAAAAGCCCGCGCCCTGGCCCAGATCATAGCCCGCATCATCACCGACATTCTCGCCGCGCGGTGAAGTGTCCGGTGCCACCACCATCAGGCCAAGCTCGCTGGCGACCCGCTGGAGGCCGGATTTCTCCATCACATTCGACCAGTTGCAGGTCAGTCCGGAGAGGAACCAGACCACCGGGACCGGACCGTCCTTGGCCTGGGGCGGGGTGTAGACGGCAAAGCGCATCGACCCGCGGCAGGCCTCGCTGTCATGATCATGGACGGACAGCGTGCCGCCAAAGGAGGTCCAGCTGGAAACGGGGGTCAGGGTCATGATGGGCGGCGTCCTCTGCGAGTGTCCCCTCCACACATATGGCAGTGCGCCGGGGGAGCAAATCCCTGTTCCTGCGTCCGACACGGGGCGGGAAATGGGCGGGACTCGGCCCGCGGCAATCCACGTTGCGGTCGATCACGGGATCGCCTTGGATGGCAGGGTGCCAGATAGGGCGCAGCAATCGGGGGATATCATGAAGACAGCCACCACACTCATCTCGGCCCTGGCCCTGGCGGCCGGCCTCGCCGCCTGCTCCCAGCCAGCGGACACGCCGCCGCCATCCGGCGAGACGGAGATGGCCACCACATCGACCCCGCCCACGCTCCCGGGCTCACCCGTTTTCGAGCGCACGGGCGCGGCACCCGCCCTCGATTTCGCCGGCGTCCAGACCACGCTCGGCGGTGAGCCCACGCGCGTCCTCGTGCTGGGCACGACGCATCTCAACAATCTGCCCGAAGCGGCTTTCAGTCCGGACCATCTGGCCCTCGTCCTGGACCGGCTGGAAGGCTTCAGCCCGGACATCATCGCCATCGAGGCGGTCGGCGGGCAGACTTGCGACACGCTGCGCCGTTATCCCGACTTCTATCCCGGCGTTGCCGATAATTACTGCTACGACCCGGCGCCGGCGCTCGACGCGCTCGGCATGAACCAGCCGGCCGCCGCCAGCGCTGCCTTTGCCGCCCTCACCGCCCTTCCGGACACCCCCACCCCGGCCGAACGCCGCGAACTGGCCGCGCTCTTCTATGGCGCGGGCGAGCCCTGGTCGGCGGCCCTGCAATGGTCAAAACTCGACCCGTCCGAACGCCGCGCCGAGAACGGTGTCAGTGACGACCTGGTCACGCGCCTCGATCGCATGCAGACCTCGCGCAATGAGAACAACCTGATCGCCCTCACCCTCGCCAATGAACTCGGCCTCGAGCATCTGGCGACCATGGATGATCACTCCGCCGATATCGTCCAGACCCGCGCCCCGGACACGCTCGGCCCGGTCATCCAGTCGGTCTGGGGCACCGAGCATCCGCTGGCCGGCGAGATGGACGCGGCCCGCACACGCTATATCGGCTCGGCTGAAGCCGTCCTCGACGGCTATCGCTTCCTCAATAGTGAAGCCTATATGCGCTATGTGATCGAGAATGATTTCGGCCTCGCCACCGCGACGCCGGATGAAGACGCCGTCGCCCGCCAATATGTCGCCTGGTGGCAGGTCCGCGGCCTGCGCATGGCGGCCAATGTCGTCGAAGCCGCCGGCAACCAGCCCGGCGCCCGCGTCCTGGTCATCGTCGGTGCCTCTCACAAAGCCTATTTCGACGCCTATCTCGACCAGATGCACGATATCGAACTGGTCGATGTCCAGGCGGTGCTGGCAGATGCGGAACTGGAGAGCGAGGCGCTGTAGGGGGCGGCAATGCCACTGCGCAGCGCCAGCCACCACCATCCGTTGTCATCCCTGATGGACGCCCCGCGAAGGCGGGGCGAAAGTCAGGGACCTAGCTGATTACGGACACATGGGTCCCGGATCTGCGTCCCGCTTTCGCGGGACATCCGTCCGGGATGACAAGGGTGTGGGTGAGTGCGGCTAATACTCCACCACAGCCCGGATGCTCTCGCCGGAATGCATCAAATCAAACCCCTTGTTGATGTCGTCCAGCTTGAGCTTGTGGGTGATCAGGCTGTCGATATCGATGCGGCCTTCCATGTACATGTCGACAATCTTGGGGACGTCGGTGCGGCCCCTGGCGCCGCCGAAGGCGGAGCCGCGCCAGACGCGGCCGGTGACCAGCTGGAAGGGGCGGGTCTGGATCTCAGCGCCGGCAGGTGCCACGCCGATGATGACGCTCTCGCCCCAGCCCTTGTGGCAACATTCCAGCGCCGCGCGCATGACCTCGACATTGCCGATGCATTCGAAGGAATAATCCGCCCCGCCACCGGTCAGCTCGACCAGATGGCCGACCAGGTCCGTGTGGTCCTTCGGATTGACGAAATCGGTCATGCCGAACTGGCGGGCGATCGCCTCCTTGGCCGGGTTCATGTCGACGCCGACAATCTGCTTCGCGCCGATCAGTCTGAGGCCCTGGATGACATTGAGACCGATCCCGCCGAGGCCGAAGACAACCGCAGTGGAATTGGGCTCGACCTTGGCCGTGAACATGACCGCGCCAATGCCGGTGGTCACGCCGCAACCGATATAGCAGATCTTGTCGAAGGGCGCGTCCTGACGGACCTTGGCGAGGGAAACCTCCGGCAGGACGGTGAAGTTCGAGAAGGTCGAACACCCCATATAGTGCAGGATTTTCTCGCCCTTGTAGGAAAAGCGCGATGTGCCATCCGGCATCACGCCCTGGCCCTGGGTGGCGCGCACTTTCTGACACAGATTGGTCTTGGGATTGAGGCAGTATTCGCACTCCCGGCACTCGGCCGTGTAGAGCGGGATGACATGATCGCCGACCTTGAGGTCCTTCACGCCCGGCCCGACCTCGCGGACAATGCCCGCGCCCTCATGACCGAGAATGGCCGGAAAGGCGCCTTCCGGGTCAGCGCCGGAGCGGGTGAACTCATCAGTGTGGCAGATGCCGGTCGCCTTGATCTCGACCAGGACTTCGCCCGACTTGGGCCCTTCCAGATCCACTTCGACGATTTCCAGCGGTTTTCCGGCCTCGAAGGCTACGGCGGCACGTGTCTTCATGGATCGCTCTCCCTGCGGTCATCGAGACCTTCAAATCAATCTGGCAACAGAACTGGCATCGCTCGTCGACGAGGTCAAAGCCTTGCAGGCCCGGCATGCGCAGCTGCACAGGTGACGGGGGGCGAGGCAGACACTAAGTTGCGCGCCCTGTCTGCCCGTTGCGGAGTGAAGTGAATGAGCGCGGTGATCCGGTCGACCGGTCTTTGGACCCCTGAAGAGTCGATTTCCAACGACGAACTCGTGGCCTGCTACAACGCCTATGTCGAGCACTTCAACGCCGAGCATGCTGACGCCATCGAGCGCGGTGCGGTCGAGGCCAAGAACCCCTCCTCCTCCGGCTTCATCGAGAAAGCCTCGGGCATCAAGTCGCGCTATTCCATCGACAAGGAAGGCGTGCTGGACATCACCCGCATGCGCCCCCGCGTCGAGCCGCGCGCCAATGAAGACCTGTCGCTGATGGCCGAGGCCGGACTGGCTGCCGCCAAGGCAGCCCTGGCCCATGCCGGCCGCGATGCCGCCGATGTCGATGCGGTGATCTGTTCGGCCACCTCCATGCAGCGCACCTATCCGTGCATGGCGATCGAAATCCAGAACGCGCTCGGCATCGAGGGCTTCGGCTATGACATGACGGTTGCCTGTTCCTCGGGAACCTTCGGCATCATCAATGCGGTCAACATGATCGAGACCGGCATGGCCAAATCGGTTCTGGTCGTGACGCCGGAGATCACCACGCCGCAACTCAATTTCCGCGACCGCGACAGCCATTTCATCTTCGGCGATGTCGCCGTGGCCATGCTGGTCGAGCATGAGGATGTCGCCGACGGCGAAGGCTGGAAGATCATTGGTCGCAATCTGATGACCAAATTCTCCAACAATATCCGCTCCAATTTCGGCTTCCTGAATGCCTCCGAAGACCCGGAGCCGGAATTCGAAGACCGCTATTTCGTCCAGGAGGGCCGCAAGGTCTTCAAGGAAGTCTGCCCGATGGTCGCCGAGATGATCCTCTCGGACATGGACACTTTCGGCCTCAAGCCTGCCGACATGAAACGCCTCTGGCTGCACCAGGCCAATATCAACATGAATATGATGGTGGCGAAGAAGGTCTATGGCCGCGACTTCACCGAGGACGAGGCCCCGGTCATTCTCGACGAGTTCGCCAATACGGCGGGCGCCGGCTCCCTGGTCGCCTTCCACCGCCACCATGACGGTTTCGAAGCCGGCGAGAAGGGGCTGATCTGCTCCTTCGGTGCAGGTTATTCGGCCGGTACGGTCTTCGTCGAGAAGCTCTAGCCAGCCTGGCGGCCAGTGTAGGCGACAGCCAATCTGAACACGGCAAAGCTGACGCCCGTCACTGAACTGGCGACCAGAAGGATCACCATGTCCGGCTGGTAGAGATTGAACGACATCAGCGGCGCGCCGAAGAGTTTGGGCAGCAGGTCCAGGAAGACCCAGGCCATCGCCCCGGTCGAGAGAAGCGGGAAGAAGAGGCTGAACGCCCCCGCGACTCCCGATTTGGCCCGCAGACCATCCCGGCGCAGCCAGGCTGTGATGGTGCCGGCCAGAAACAGCAGCAACAGGATCGCGGGCATGAGATAGAGGCTCTGCGTGCCCAGATGGCGACCGCCCGTGCCCGGATCCTCGCCCAGGGCCAGCGCGCTCATCCCCATGAGAATATCGCCCGTCACGCCGAAACCCATACCGCTATTGGCATTCACAAGGACCACACCGCCCCGCTGCTCGGACGGAGAGAGGACGGCGATGGCTTCCGCCCCCGGCACCAGGCCGGTATGAAAGGCCACGTCTGAATTCACATCCAGTGACCAGCCCAGACCATAATGCGGCGAAAGCGGACTGGCCGACTGAAGCATCATGGCCTTGTGCTCGGCGGTGATCAGGTCATCTTCGCCATTCATCATCATCGCCAGATAGCGCGCCACATCGGCGGCACTGCCCACGATACCCCCGGCAGGCGCCATGGCATTGCCCGCTGGCGGGCCGGACGCGACAACCGGACGCCGCCCGCCGAACCAGGGCGTATGACCGCTTGCCACGACCGCATTCGCTCCGCGATCACTGCCGCCGACAAAACTGTCATCCATGCCCAGCGGGTCGAGAATCCGGGTCTCGACATAGTTGGCATATTCCAGACCGCTGAGCGTCTCGATCAGCGCCCCGAGAATGAGATAATTGGCGTTGGAATACTGCCAGCTTGTGCCCGCCTCGCGAGCCGGCGCGGTCCGGGCCAGCTGGCGGACGCGGGCGGCGAGCGTGTCGGCCTCATCGTCCGGACCCGGCCCGGTCTCATTGCCCTGCAGGGTGGAGTAACCGCTGATGTGGCTGAGCAATTGGCGGATCGTGATCACCGCCCCCGGCTGCCCCTCGAAAACATCCAGATAATCGGCAAGGGCCCCGTCCAGCTCGAGCCGGCCCGCTTCAACCTGCTGCATGATGGCGAGCGCCGTGAAGCTCTTCGAGAGCGAACCGAGCGGGAAGGCCGTGTCGTCCGTCACCGGCTGTCCGCTGCCGGCAATCCGCTCGCCGCGAACGCCGGAGCGGATCTGACCATTTTCCAGAAGGGCCCAGGCCAGACCCGGCGCGGACGCGGCCGGCATGGCGTCATCGAGGTAGCGCTCGACCTCCGCAGGTTGCGGCACCTCTTGCGAGACGGCGGGTGCCGACAGTGCGAGTATCAGAATGAGTGCCAGATAGCGCCACATACGGTGCCCCAAGGATTAGACCTGCCAAGGCGCGGCCATGGCCCGGTGGCGCCCCGTGCCTTGCGGGTCCGGTCTCAGTCGTATCAGGTGTCGGCAACCCTCACCAGTCCCAACATCCAGCTTCAATCCGCGCCGTGCACCAAGCCCATCTTGACTCTCATTTATATAAGTGTATATACACTCAATAACGGAGTTCACCATGCCAAACCCTCTCGCGCCGCCCGCCTGCACTTGTGCTCTGATGCGCCGTGTCACACGTGCTGTGACACGCGATTACGAAGCGGTCCTCAAGATGTCGGGCATCACTGCCGGGCAATTCACTTTGCTTTCAGTCCTTGCGGGATCTGAAGGGCTACCCGTCGCGGAGCTGGCCAAGCGTCTTGATCTGGATCGCACGACACTCTCCCGCAATCTGGCGCCCCTCCAGCGCGACAAGCTGGTTGCAGAAGAGGCGATCAAGGATAACCGCGTCCGCAAGATCGTCATCACCCAAAAGGGGCACCAGGTGCAAGCGGAAGCCGAGGAAGGATGGCGCACAGCACAATCAAGATATGTTGATGGGTTGGGCGTCGATAAATGGTCGCAACTGACACGCCTGCTCGAAGACGCTCGAGAGATTGCAGGCTAAAAATTTTGGAGATAAATGTGCATATACACCTACCAAGCCCTCCCGCGGCCCAGTCCCTGCCCCCCCTGGAACTCAAACCGGTCATTGTGCGAGCCGCTATCGTCGCAGCATTGCTAGGCCCTATTTTGAATCTCGCCAATCAGTGGAGCGCGATCCGGGTCGGCGAAATTGACCTTCTCCCCGCGGCACTTTTCTTCTCGACCCCCTTCCTCACAGTCTTCGTGTCACAATTGGCCGCCTATCGAGCCGCCGCTCGTAAACACGCGGACAAGTCTGCCAGGCTTGGTGTCATTGCCCTGATCCTGCGTGCGGCGACGATCGGGGCGGTCATGGCGATGCTCAATATCAGCCTGCTCGCCAGCGTCGCAGCGATCGCCGGTGAGCCGCCCGCCTTGCCGGTCGGCCTTGCGCTGCAATCCCTGCTTCTCCCGACCTTCTTCAGCGCCGTGTCGCAATACCTCACTCACCGCCGCCTCCGTGCCCGGTGGGCATCACCCGGTCGATGATTTCCCAGGAGCCCCCATGTTCAATCACGCAAGCCCTAAAGCGATGGCGCTGCTATCCTTCATTCTGAGCCTCGGCTCGCCCAACACCCCGGCTGCCGGCCAGACAACGCTGCGACCAGCGACCGAGTTTTCCGCCACACTCGACCGGTTCGCCGATCGACCTTTCCATTCCGACATCGCGTTCTTCGAGACCATATTCTCCCATCGCGCGATCGAGGATGATCGTCTGCCATTCCTGCTGGCAAACGCCTACATCCTGACATCCCAACATCAGGTCGGCATGGCTTTCTTTGAGCACGTTCTGCAATCCAGGCGCGCCACCTTGTCCGACCGGGCCCTTTCCACCCACCTCGCCGCTTACGCGCTGATCCGCGCGGACTATGCCGTAGAGGTCAACCTGTTCAGCCGACTTGGCTGGGTGAGCCAGACCTTCGAATTGCTGGAAGAGGCTGACGACCTGGCCGACGGACAAAACCCGCTTGTTCACTGGGCCGCCGGCGTCATCTACGCCCAGGTTCCCGGATTCTTCGGGAAGCGTGACGAAGCAACCCACCATCTCACCTGGCTAGCGGAGAGGCCTGAAACCGAGCCCCTGCCCGGGTTCTACCGTGAAGCCTACCGCCATCTTGGCCAACTGGCGGACCGGCGAGGCGACCGGGCCGAGGCCAGTCGTTTCCACGCCCTCTCCGGCTATGGCGCAGACGCACCCGATACACTTTATTCCGGCTGGTTCGCCACGAGTGCTGAGCTTGGCCTGCGCATGTCGCCAACGCCTTGGATCGAAACGATCGCGCCCGACGAGATATATGCCGTACGCGGTCACGGGTTTTCCGATATCCATTTTGTAATCTCGACCGACCGAAGCCAGCTCATCGCGATTGATGCCGGAACCCAGCCGTTCAGTTTTGAGTCGGCCCTCGCGCATCTCGAACAGACCGTGCCAGACCTGCCGCCGCTTCGGGCCGTCCTGGTAACACACGCTCACTGGGATCATATCGGTGGTTACACGTGGGTTCGGGCCAACCGGCCGGAAGTAGAATTCTACGGTCGCGAGAACTATGCCGGGACGCTCCAGCGCGCCCAACGCACCCATCCGTATGAACAGCTCCGCAGCGAACACTATGAACATGCCTGGATCTCGGACTACTCGCCTGACCATCCTGTTTCCGACATCACTGAAATCGAGCTCGGCGGCTCGCAATTCCGCCTTGTCCCGGTGACCGGCGGAGAAACGGAAGACGCGCTCCTGGTACGGCATGAAGACAGTGGCACTGTATTTGGTGGCGACACGCTTATGCCGTTTTATGGCGAACCGACCGTCGACGAAGGCTTTGTACGCGAAGCGATCTCGATGATGGACGCCACACTGGCCCTCAATCCCAGTCGGCTCCTGCATGGGCATTACGGGATCACGGTCTTGTATGGCGATCGAAATACGCTCGCCGCCTACCGCGATGCCCATGCTTGGCTGGTAGAATCGGCTGGCCCGCTATTCGAGACCGGGCATGCTGCGGAAGAGATCATCCGGATGAATCTCACACCGCCGAGCCTTCTGGACCACCCGGACGCATTCCTGGGCTACTTGTCCGCACGCGACCACATCATTCGACGCCTGGGAGACGACTACACCGGGATTTGGCGCGAGGATTCCTCGGGTCTGGAACCGCGCGGTCTTGATACGATCACCCGCACGGATCGCGGCAGGGCACTTGAGCTCTATTTTGGATTATCTGCCAGCCAGACCGCTCGGGCCATCGAAGCCATGCTGGAAAACGGCGATCTTGAGCTGGCTCTGGAAACAGCAGTAGCGGCTGAAGACCGCTTCCCCAACAATCCCCGCCTTGCCGCATTAAGACAGACTGCGGCCGACCGCCTTCGCGGTCTGGTTCAATTCTTCGACCCGTTCCGCTTTACGATCTACACCCAACTGGCCGAACGGGAGCATCCCCCCATGCCTGAAGATTCCCGATCAGGCCCGTGATCACGGCCGCGACAGATTTTGTCACCACGCCCCGCCATCCTCATCTCTAACAAGAGGGAGGGCCACTATGCGGCGCGCAACATTATTCGAATTTGCATCGCGAATTCTAGATTTCATCGTCTGGGGCAGTTTCGTGGTCATTTTGGCCGCCTCCTAGCCAGAAAAATAGGCGAATACGCCCCATACAAATTTGAAACTTCATTCAAAAAAGAGCCCGGCCCGCCACCCCCACAACGCGGGGATGACGGGCCGGGCCCAGTATACGTCACAAGCCGGGGAGGACAGGCCAGGACGAAATGTCGTGTCGGCGGCTAGCCGACGGATTCGCCGTGCAGCGTCGTATCGAGGCCGGAGATCTCCCCCTCCTCGTCGACGCGCAAGCTCATGACCCTTGATTGCACGAAGAGTATGACAGTTGTGACCACGCCGCAGTAAATCGCGGCCACCAGAGCACCCCAGGTCTGCGTCCAGACCTGCAGGAGATTGCCTTCGATCGCGCCGCTGGCCCCGCCAATGGCTTCACTGGCGAAGACACCGGTCAGGATCGCCCCGACAAGGCCGCCCACACCATGCAGGCCGAATGCATCGAGCGTGTCGTCTATCTTGAGAACTTTCTTCAGCGCCGTGACACCCCAATAGGCCCCGAAGGCACCGCCAGCGCCGATGATGAAGGCGGACCAGGCCGGCACGAAGCCGGCCGCGGGCGTGATCGCGACCAAGCCGGCAATGGCGCCGGACGCCGCCCCCAGGACACTCGCCTTGCCGCGCAGGATCCATTCCAGGCCGATCCAGGCGAGCACCGCGCTGGCGGCGGCCAGCTGTGTGGTCACGAAGGCATGGGCCGCGGCGCCGTCAGCGGCCAGAGCAGAGCCGCCATTGAAGCCGAACCAACCGACCCAAAGCAAGCCGGCCCCGGTCACGGTCAGGACCAGATTATCCGGCGCCATGTTGGAGCCCGGATAGCCCTTGCGCGGACCAAGGAATTTGGCGAGCACCAGGCCGGCCACACCGGCATTGATGTGCACGACGGCGCCACCGGCAAAGTCGAGCACGCCCGCCTCGCCGAGGAAGCCGCCACCCCACACCCAGTGGCAGATGGGCGCATAGACCAGGATGAGCCAGGCCGCACCGAACACCATGAAGGCCGAGAATTTGATCCGCTCGACCGCCGCACCGGCGATAATCGCCACGGTGATGATGGCAAAGGTGAGCTGGAACATCAGGAAGAGATTTTCCGGCAGGTCACCGGACATTGTATCGGGCATGATGCCGGACAGGCCGAGGCGCCCGAGGCCGCCGACAAAGGCATTGACCGCACCGCCATCCGAGAAGGCGAGGGAATAGGCAATCAGCGCCCACAAGACCGTCACCACCGCCGCGGCACCCAGGCTTTGCATCAGGGTCGACAGCACATTCTTTCGCCGGACCATGCCCCCATAGAAAAGCGCCAGCCCCGGCAGTGTCATCAGCAGGACGAGGGCGGTCGAAGTCAGGATCCAGGCGTTGTTACCACTATCCATGGGGCTCTCCGTGAACGGGCCTTGGTGTTTTGCGATCGCTGACGAGCTAGGCCGCGGAATCACGGCGAGTCGACGGTCTCGCGAGAATTTTTCGAGATTGACCGCAGCGCGCCTCGAATTTGTGCACGCCTGCCCGTTTTAGAGGCGTCAGCGCATCATCCTTGCAATGACAGGGCGGATTGATCGGTAGCGCTCATGGTTTACGGTGGATCGATCAGGGACAATCACAGAGTCCGGGACCGTGCAAAACAGCCTCATCCGATCAACGGGATACTGGGTCCCGTCCAACGTCATCACCAATGACGAACTCGTCGCCAGCTACAATGCCTATGCGGCCCGCTTCAATTCCGAGCACGCCGACGCCATCGCCGCGGGCGCAACCGAGGCGGTGCCCTTGTCCTCAAGTGAGTTCATCGTCAACGCCTCGGGCATCGAGCGGCGGCATGTTTACGAGAAGTCCGGCATTCTTGATATCGACTCCATGGTGCCGCGCATCCCGCCGCGTCCGATCGAGGACATCTCGGTGCAGGCCGAATTCGCGCTCAAATCCGTGCAGGTCGCGCTCGACAGGGCCGGTTATGACGGCAGCGATATTGACGGTGTCATCGTCGCCTCCTCCGCCCAGCAGCGCAATTTCCCGGGCGTGTCATGTGAAATTCAAGAGGCCATTGGCGCCAGCGGTTTCGCCTTCGACATGACCATGGCCTGCGCGGCCGCGCTTTACGGGCTGAACCTGGCCAATGGGCTGATCCGGTCCGGTCAGGCCAAGCGCATCCTGATCTGCTCACCCGAATTGATGACCTGCATCAATGTGCATTCCCGCCGCGAAGTTCATTTCATCTTCGGCGACGCCTCGGCGGCGATGATCGTCGAGGCGGATGACGGCCGCCCCGGCGGCTGGGACGTGCTGGGCACGCATACCGAGAACAAGTGGTCCTCGGCCCTGCGCTCCGATTACGGCTTCATCAATATCGCCGAACAATCGGTTGATCCGGACTTTGCGCCGCATCTCGACCAGGACGGCCACAAGGTCTTCAAGGACGTGGTCGGCTTTGCCCCGAGAGTTGCCCGCCGGATGATGGAGCGGATCGATCTGGCACCGGAGGACGTGCGTCGGACCTGGCTGCACCAGGCCAATATCCGCATGGTCGACATGATCGCCAAACGCATTCTCGAACGCGACCGCACCGACGAGAATGCGCCCTCCATTCTGCATGAATACGGCAATACGTCCTCGTCCTCGGTGGTGATGAATTTCGACATGCATTCCGACGACATGGCCGTCGGGGAAACGGGCGTGATGTGCGCCTTCGGCGCTGGCTATGGTGTCGGCGCCGCTGCCGTGAGGAAACGCGCATGAAAACCTGGCTCTCCCTGATCCCGATCGTGGCCCTCGCCGCCTGCAATCCGGCCCCCATCGATGCGATCGAGCCCGATGCGCCGGCAACGGACGAGACCGAAGCCGCGGCGGAAGAAGAAGCGGGCCTGCCGGGAACGGATATCCATCTCTTCGCCCTGGACTGGACCTCGGGCGCACCGGTTCTGGGGGCTTCATCCGGAGGCGTCACGCGTCCCGGCTATGACAATCAGCCCTTCTTCACGACCGATGGCGGCCTGCTCTACACAGCCGGCGCTGACAATGGCGAGACGGATATCTGGCGCCTCGACCTCGCCAGCGGCGAAACCAGCCCGATCACCGAGACGCCGGACGAAAGCGAATATTCCCCGCGTATCGCACCCGATGGTCGCCTCAGCTATATCTACCAGCCACCTGGCGGTTATGCGGGAAATGCCTATCTGGCCAATCCGGACAATACCGAACGCGAGCCGGCGGAGGCGCTGGCTCCGGTGGGCTATTACGGTTTCTCCGGCGACATGAGCAAGGTCGCCGTCTTCCATCTCGGCGAGCCGATGACGCTGCAGCTGATCGACCGCACCACCGCACCGGAAACCGTCACCCACATCGCCGACAATCCCGGTCGCAGCTTCTTCAGAGCGGGGCGCGGCCCGGCGCTCTATGTGACGCTGGCGGATGAGGCGGGCGTTCACACGGTTCACGCGCTCAATACGCAGACCGGTGAGCTGCGCGAGATGTTCACCCTGCCCGGCACCAGCCAGGACTTCGCGGTCGCCGTGATGCCGGACGACCGCATCACCTTCCTCACTGTGAATGACGGGCAGCTCTACTGGCGGGCCTATGGCCGCTGGGAAAGCATCGGCGCCATCGACTGGCTCGACGGCGTCACACGCCTGGCCCTGAGCCCGGACCTGTCGACCCTGGCGATCGTGGCTGAGGAATAGTCCCGAAACCTCTTACGGGCGCTGCTGCGGGGACTTTGGTCCCTCGAGCGCCTGCAGCTCGGCCTCAAGCTGGTCGCGCTGGCCCCGCATGGCCTCGATTTGCCGGTTCTCTTCCTCAATGCGCCGGTTTTCTGCGCGAATTCTGGCATTCTCTGCCTCGCGCGCTGCATTCGGCCGGCTCGTGCCGCCTCCGGACCGACCCTGCCCGGCCGGGTCGGCACTCGGCCCGCCATCACGATCCGTGACGCCGCTGCCTGCCTGTGCTTGCGGCCGACCGGTACGCCCGCCGCGCCCTCGCCCGACCGGATCCGCCGCGCCGCCGGTATCGGAATCGGTAATGCCGCCGCCCCGCCCCCGTCCAACCGGGTCGGCCCCGGCACCGGAATCGGTATCCGTTATGGCATTCTGGGTCAGACGGACATGCGTGGCAGACGCGCTTCCGACGACGAGCGTGGCCCCGACCGCACCGCCGACAACCTGTTCCAGAAACGAACGACGGCTGACAAATGTCTTGCGGGCCATACCGGCCTCCTTGCCCTGGCTTCCTGGCAAGGTTAGGCGCGAACCCTTAGGGCGACAAGAAAGATACGTGCGCGCTAAACCGGTTGCGCCTCGGTCACGCGATAAGTCAGATCGTCGCCATCGGCTTCATGAATGGTCAAATAATCGCCGACGCGCATCGTGTGATCGCCGAGCCGGAAGACCGGCTCGTCCGGCCCCTCATCCTCCTCGTCATAGCGGAAGAACCAGTGACTGCCGCGATGGGAGAGCCAGCCATCGGCCTTGTCGGCCGGGTCCGGCGAGAAACGGTCGACCGTGCAAGCGGCCTTGTTGGCACGCCAGAGATCGAGATCGAGCTTGCCGTCCCGGTCCAGCGGCGCCACGATAACATAACCATGCGCGTCATCGCCCTCGGGGAAGCCGGCATCGGGATTGCGGCCGAGCCGCAGGATCACACGCGTCAGAGACATGTCTTTTCTCCCTAAATATCTTGAGGACATTTCGCGCCTTCCGCTGCGCCACGTCAATGCGCCGGCCTGCGGCATGGCCGCACACATCCGGGACCACACGTCTGTGAACAAGTGGGCTTGCGGGATTGGTCGCGGGGGCGGTTCTCTGCTATCTCCCCTGCCCGCCCGAAGCTGACGAGACGAGACCCCATGCCCGCTGCCGCCAAGAAGACCAAGGAAGCCCCCCGCGCCTGGCAGAGGATGATTTCCGGTCGGCGGCTTGACCTGCTCGACCCGTCACCCTTTGATGTCGAGATCGAGGATATCGCCCATGGCCTGGCGCGGGTGGCGCGCTGGAATGGCCAGACCCGGGGCGATCACGCCTTTTCGGTCGCCGAGCACTCGGTTGTGGTGCTGGAAATCCTCGACTTTCTCTATCCGGAGATCGAGCAGAAATGGCGCCTGGCGGCGCTGCTGCACGACGCGTCGGAATATGTGATCGGCGACATGATCAGCCCCTTCAAGGCGGCGCTGGGAGTCAATTACCGGGAATTCGAGGATCGCCTGGAAGCCGCGATCCAGCTGCGGTTCGGCCTGCCGCCGAAACTGCCCGCCGAGGTCAAGCGCAAGATCAAGCGGGCCGATGTCATCTGCGCTTATTTCGAAGCCACCCAGATCGCCGGTTTCAGCCATGCCGAATCCGTGAAATTCTTCGGGCGTCCCCCGGCCGGACTGGAGATCGCCATCAAGCCCCTGCCCGTGAAGACCGCCCAGCAACTCTTCCTCGACGTCTTCGACGAGGTCCTCACCGCGTTCGAAGGCCGCTGATGGACAAGGCCGGCCAGTCCCTTTCCGTCGGCCTCAACGCGGTTATCCTGGCGGTCGATGGCGATACGCCGCAAGTGCTCATCGTGCCCCAACCGGGCGGCGGCGAAGCCCTGCCCTTTGGCCCGTTCGATCCGACCGAACACCGCACACTGGAAATCGGCCTGCGGCGCTGGGTCGATGAACAGGCCCGCTTCCAGCTGGGCTATGTCGAACAGCTCTACACATTCGGCGATCGCGGGCGTGAAGCCCCGGTCGCGGCCATGACGGGCTCGGAGGATGATCGCATCATCTCGATCGGTTATCTGGCCCTGACGCCGGACATCTCGGATCCGCCCGAGGGCGGCGGCCAATGGCGTGCCTGGTACCGTTTCTTCCCCTGGGAGGACTGGCGCGAGGGTCGACCGGAAATCATTGACCGCCAGGTGCTGCCACACCTCTCGGCCTGGGCTGACGAGGCCGGCGGGCCCGGCCGCCGCGCCTCCCGCCATGATCGCATCAAGCAATGCTTCGGCCTCAATCCCGGCGGTTGGCAAGAGGGCCGGGCGCTGGATCGCTATGAGCTTCTGTACGAGGCCGGCCTGGTCGATGAAGCGGCTCGCGACGGGCAGCGCGAAAGCGGCCTGGTCGCGCCGGGCCTGGGTCAGGCCATGGCCTCGGACCACCGCCGCATTCTGGCCACCGCGATCTCCCGCTTGCGCGGCAAGATCAAGTATCGGCCGGTGATCTTCGAGCTGATGGAGGACGTCTTTACCCTATCCGCCCTGCAACAAGTGGTCGAGGCCGTGGTCGGCTATCGCCTGCACAAGCAGAATTTCCGCCGCGCCCTGGACCGCTCCGGCTTTGTCGAGGGGACCGGCAAGGTGGAAAGCCGCACCGGCGGCCGCCCCGCCGAGCTCTTCCGCTATCGCCGCGAAGCCCTCGCCGGACTGCCCTCACTTGGCCTGTCGACGCCGCGTCTGAAAGAGGGCTGAAGCTGGTGTCGGACACTGACGGCGCCGCCCCGCCCCGCCCCTTTGAGTACGCCCCGCCGCCGGCCGGTCCGCTGTCCGTCCTCCATCAGGACGCGCACCTGCTCGTGCTGGACAAACCCTCCGGCCTGCTGACCGTGCCCGGCAACCGGCCGGAGCGTGCGGATTGCCTGGAGTCCCGCGCCCGGGCCGAATTCCCGACGGCGCGCATCATCCACCGGCTCGACATGGACACATCCGGCGTCATCGTGCTGGCCCTGACCGCCCACGCCCAGGCGCATATTGGCAAGCAGTTCGAGAAGCGCCAGACCACGAAATCCTATATCGCGCGGGTCTGGGGCGAGCTGGTCGAGGACGCCGGCGAGATCGACCAGCCCCTCATCACCGACTGGCCCAATCGCCCCAAGCAGATGATCTGCCATGAACGCGGCCGCGCGGCGCAGACCCGCTGGCAGGCGCTGGAGCGATCAAACGGCCAGACCCGCGTTCGGCTGACCCCGGAAACCGGGCGATCGCACCAGCTACGCGTCCATATGGCCCATATCGGGAATCCGATCCTCGGGGATAATCTCTACGCCCATGCCGACGCCCTCGCGGCCAGCAATCGGCTCTGCCTGCATGCTGAACGCCTTGGCTTTCGCCATCCCGATGGCGGCACACCTGTGTTCTTCGAGAGCGAACCGCCCTTCTAGTGCACTGTATTGGGGCCGATTGGTCCTCTCCATTGGCGACTGTTGAATTAATTTTTGTTGCGCGTCACACGTGTTTAAACGATCATTGCGATCTGAAACTGGTTTCGTTGTTGGGGGACAACGTGTCTGAGCGTTTGAGTATAAAAGATTTTGTACAAGCCCTCCTGCTTTGCGTGTCGGTTTGCCTGGCGCTCCTAGCCATCAAGTTCGAGCTGTTTGGATGGGTGGGCGCCAGTGCCTGCATTGTCCTGACGATGATTGTTTTCAGCACACGGCAGCGCCGCATCGATTGGCGCCTCGTCATTCCGGCGATCGCGCTGGGAGGCCTCGGCTATAGCGCAGCTTCGGCAACAACGGTCGCCGCTCTCCTCTGACCCCTTGCGCAATGCTCAGCTTGAGCATATATCTGCACCACGGTTAAGCTCATTTCGAGCATAAGACCGCGTTCACGGTGATGGTCCTCCCGCCATCGCCTCTTTTCAGACCCCAGATATGCTCGAATTGAGCAAAAGTGAGGGAAAAATGGACCGGATGAACATGGACGGCACGCTTGCGGGCTTTGATCAGGATCGGCCCGAACTCGCCTATACCGACGAGGTCAAAGCCGCCACGGACCATCTCTACGCCAAGGTCAGCCATGTCGTGACGCCGATGGAATGGCCGGCCAAGGCGCCGCTCATCCACGCCATCAACCAGCTGAAGAAAGAAAAGAACGCGGTCATTCTGGCGCACAATTACATGACGGCGGATATTTTCCACTGTGTCGGCGACCTGATGGGTGACAGCCTCGCCCTCGCCCGCATGGCGGCGGAGAGCGAAGCCGACATCATCGTCCAGGCCGGCGTCCACTTCATGGCCGAGACGGCCAAGGTGCTGGCCCCGGAAAAGACCGTCCTCATCCCCGACACCCGCGCCGGCTGTTCGCTGGCGAGCTCGATCACGGGCGAGGATGTGCGCCGCATCAAGGCCGCCTATCCCGGCGTGCCAGTCGTGACCTATGTGAACACCTCGGCGGATGTGAAAGCCGAGTGCGATATCTGCTGCACCAGCTCCAATGCCGTGCAAGTGGTCGAGAGCCTTGGTAGTGACACCGTCATCCTCCTGCCCGACCAGTATCTGGCCAAGAATGTCGCCGCCCAGACCGATGTGAAAATCCTGACCTGGGCCGGCGCTTGTGAAGTCCATGAGCAATTCACGGCCCAGGACATCGAGGACCTGCGCGACGCCCATCCCGGCGTGGTCATCATCACCCATCCGGAAAGCCCGCTGGAGGTTGTCCAGGCCGCCGATTTCGCCGGCTCGACTGCCGCCATGGCCGACTGGGCCAAGGACTCAGGCGCCAGGAAGGCCGTCCTCCTCACCGAGTGCTCGATGAGCGACAATGTCGCCGCCGACGTCCCCGAGGTCGAGTTCATCCGCCCGTGCAATCTGTGCCCGCACATGAAGCGCATCACGCTGGAAAACATCTATGACTGCCTGCGCCTGGAACAGCATGAAGTGACCGTCCCCGACGCCGTCATCGAAGGCGCACGCCGTTCGGTCCAGGCCATGCTCGACCTGCCCAAGCCGGCCAAGCCGGCCAGCTTCGATCCGACCAAGCCGGAAAAGCGTGTGGATCTGGTTGTGATCTAAAGGCGATGACCCACCCCATCCTCATCTGTGGCGCTGGCATTGCCGGGCTTTGGGCGGCGTTGAAGCTGGCCCCGCGGCCGGTGATCCTGCTCACCGGTGCGCCGCTGGGTGACGGTGCCGCGTCGGGCTGGGCGCAGGGCGGGGTATCTGCCGCTCTGGCAAATGACGACCATCCCGAACTGCATGCTCGAGACACGGTGGCGGCAGGCGCTGGCCTCGTAGACCGCGAAGCCGCGCTGGCCCTCGCTGAGGGCGCAGCAGCGGAAGTTGCGGAACTGGCAGCACTCGGCGCGCCGTTCGAGCGTGACGGCGAGGACTGGTCCCTGTCTCGCGAGGCCGCGCATTCGCGGCCACGGGTCGCCCGGGTGAAAGGTGATGGGGCCGGCGCGGCGATCATGGCGACCTTGATCGAGGTGGTTCGCGCGGCCGATCACATCGAGATCCACGATGGCTGGAAAGCGGTCGCCCTGACCGGCGATGCGCGCGCCTGTACCGGCGCTGTCGCACAAGGCCCGGACGGGCAGACCGAAACTGTTTCCGCCGACACCACCCTGCTCGCCATGGGCGGGGCGGGCGGCCTGTTCGCCCTGACCACCACACCGGCGATCGCGCAAGGCCAGGCCATGGCCATGGCGGCGCGTCTGGGCGCCGTGATCCGCGACCCGGAATTCGTGCAGTTCCACCCGACCGCCCTCAATGCCGGTCTCGACCCGGCGCCCCTGTGCACCGAAGCCCTGCGCGGTGAAGGCGCCATCCTGGTCGACAAGAGCGGTCACCGCTTCATGAAGGCGATCCACGACGATGCCGAATTGGCACCGCGCGATGTCGTCGCCCGTGCCGTGCATCGCCAGAATGCGTCGGGAAAAGGCGCCTTCCTCGATTGCGGCGAGGCGGTGGGCGAGGCCTTCCCGGAGCGTTTCCCGGCGGTCTTCGCGGCCTGCCAGCGCGCCGGTATCGACCCGCGCATCGAACCGATCCCGGTCGCCCCGACGGCGCACTATCATATGGGCGGGGTGGCGACCGACATTGATGGCCGCACCTCGGTGCCCGGCCTGTTTGCGATCGGAGAATGTGCTGCCACCGGCCTGCACGGCGCCAACCGTCTGGCCTCGAACTCGTTGGCCGAAGGACTGGTAAGTGCGGCCCGATTTGCCAGCACCCTCAGGTCCTCGCCCTTGATGGGCGAGACGGAGTGGGTGACGGACGGCCCGCGACAGAACGCTGCGCGTCTCACCCCTTCCGCCCCTTCGGGGCACCTTCCCCATCAAGGGGAAGGACCTGGAGCCAGCTTGCCGCCCCTCGCCTTCACCCGCTTGCGCCAGGCCATGTCGCGCCATTGCGGGGTGGAACGCAGCGAGGCCGGGCTGACCGAACTCGCCGCGTTGATCGATACGATGCGAGGCGAGCATGGTGAGGCGGATGCGTTGATCGCCGCGCGCTTCATCGTCACCGGAGCGCTGAACCGGCGTGAGAGCCGGGGTGGTCATTTCCGCAGCGATTGCCCACAAATGCATGCCAAGGCCAGCCACAGCGTGCTGCGACTGGACGATCTCGCCGCTGTCGCACCCCAACCTGCCGCCCTGACCGGTCCGGCCGAATAGGATAGCCCCATGTCGATCCTGCCCCTGCCCCGCCATGCCGTCATCGAAGCGGTGACCCGCGCGCTGGCCGAGGACCAGGGCGGGCGCGGTGATGTCACCTCGCTGGCCTGTATTCCCGCCAAGGCCGAGGCGAAATTCTACGTCAATGCGCGTGAGGCCGGTGTGGTCTGCGGCTTCCAGCCGGCGCTGGAGGCGATCTGGCAATGTGACCCGGAAGCCCTGGTCAGCCCACAGCAGGAAGATGGCGACACGGTGAAGCCCGGCGATGTGCTGATCTCGGTCACCGGCCGCGCCCGCGGCCTCTTGTCCGCCGAGCGCATCCTGCTGAACTTCATGGGCCGGATGAGCGGGATTGCGACCTTCACGGCCTGCTATGTCGACGCCGTCAAAGGCACAGGTGCCCGTATCGCCCATACCCGCAAGACCACGCCGGGCTTTCGCGCTTTCGAACTTCAGGCCGTACAGGCCGGCGGCGGCGCGCTGCACCGTTTCGGGCTCGATGACGCGATCCTGATCAAGGACAATCATGTCGCCGTATGCGGCGGTGTCGCCGCTGCCGTGAAGGCCGCCCGCACCCACGCCGGCCACATGACGCGCATTGCTGTCGAGGTGGACCGGCTCGACCAGCTGGATGCCGCGATTTCGGCTGGCGCAGAGAGCGTGTTGCTGGACAATTTCTCGCTGGATGATCTCAAGGCCGCGGTCGCCGCTGCCAAGGGCAAGGTGACGCTGGAAGCCTCGGGCGGAGTCAATCTGGACACGGTGCGCGGCATTGCCGAAACCGGCGTCGACGTCATTTCCGTAGGGGCGCTGACCCACTCAGCGCCCAATTTCGATATCGGGCTCGATGAGGGCTAGGCGGGACAAACCGCCATCTCAAGGGGGAGACAGACATGTTCAATCACATCATGCTCGGAACGAGCGATATCGAACGCTCGAAGCGCTTCTACGACGCGGTTCTGGGTGCGATGGGCGCCGGTACCCCCATTCGCAATGTCACCGCGAGTGGTCATGTCCGCTATTTCTACCTGCATGACGGCAATGCCTTTTGCATCAGCGAGCCGATCAATGACGAGCCGGCCACGGCGTCCAATGGCTCGACCATCGGCTTCAAGTGCAACTCGCCGGAACAGGTCGTCGAATTCCATGATGTCGCCGTCGCCCATGGCGGCACCTCGATCGAAGACGCGCCCGGTCCGCGCACCACGGATATGGGCATTCTGCACCTGTCCTATGTCCGTGATCCCGATGGCCACAAACTGTGCGGCATTCACCGTCCGGGCTGAAATGGAGCGTTCCCGGCGCGTTCAAGCTGCGCCCGGCCAGTCGCGTGGATCGGCTGCGGACCGGGCGCCACGGCGCACAACACGCCATAGGTCGCTTGTCAGCCAGCAGGCCGTATCCGGATCTTCAGCTCAAGGGTGAAACCGCGAAGCGGCCCGGCGGGCCCTTGACCTGAAGATCCGGATACGGCGACCTCTCGGCAAGCGATTTATGGTGCGGTTTGCGCCGGAGGCGCTGGAGAGAAACGAGGCTTCATGGTGTTTGCCCGGTCTAGTTTCCCGACACACCGGCCCCTAATCGGCAAGCCGATCAACCAGCACCGTCAGCTCGCCCCTTGCCCGACTCGGTGCCTCAAGCTGGCCGGGCCGTGAAAAGGGTGACAGCTCGAAGCAATTGGCGACGCTGTTGAACCAGACGGCTTGGTCGCCCTGCACGGCGACCACCCAGACAGCGAAATCAAACCCGGTCTCGACCGGCGCACGCCAGGTCTCCGGCTCGATCATCACACCTTCCCAGAATTGCCATTGCGCCTCGGACAGACTGCCTTCGGCGACAATGAGGATACCGCGCAGCTGGGCGGCGGTGACAAGGCTCATGATTTCAGGATCACCGCGCCGACCTCGCCCTTGGCGGCGATTTCCTCATCACTGAGACCGCAGATCTCGTGCGGGAAGACCAGCCAGTCATCGCGCTCATGGACGAAATAGTCCGGCGTCAGATCGGTCGTATTGCGCAGGGGTTTGTAATAGACGGTCGCGATCCGGGCATCGGCGGGGAAATTGCGTCGGCACTTGGCTCGCAACACCTTGAGCACGGCCGCGATGGAGCGGCCGCTGTCATAGACATCGTCGACGATCAGCAGCCGGTCATCGGCATTGAGCGTGTCGACCAGATAGCCCTCGCCATAGACGCGGACATTGCGGTCCTGCTCGCCAATATCGGTATAGGAGGCGGTGCGGATGGCGATGTGGTCGGTCTCGATCCCGCGATACGCCAGATACTCCTGCACCGCGATCCCGACCGGCGCCCCGCCACGCCAGACACCGACAATATGAGTGGGACGAAAACCGCTCTCGAGGATTTGCCGCGCCAGGCGCAGACTGTCTTCGAGCAGGTCATTAGCGGAGATGTAGTGCTTGGCGCTGGTCATGATCGCAGGATGACCCGGTTTGCCAATGCAGCTCAAGCATTTGCCACCGGCGCGGCACAGCCTAGGCTGCGCGCCAGCAGATCGGGGAGTTGATATGCGCCAGGACCCTTCCCTGCCCGCCGGGCAGGTTCACACGCTTTACATCGACAGCCAGGCACTCGCCTGCAATCGCCTTGGCGATCCGACCCGGCGCCGGGTCGATGTCTATGTCCCGCACGGGCATGACGGGTCCGGCCTGCCGCTCCTGGTCGACCTGGCCGGCTTCACAGGCTCCGGCCTGGGCCATGTGAACTGGAAGAATTTCGGCGAGAATGTCCCCGAGCGCGCCGACCGGCTGATCGCCACCGGCGTCATGAAGCCGGCCGTGATCGCCTTTCCCGACTGCTTCACCCGGCTGGGCGGCAACCAGTATGTGAACTCACCGGCGATGGGGATGTGGGAGGATTTCCTGATCAAGGAAATGCTGCCGGGCATCGAGAACAAGTTCGGCTGTGGCGGCACCGGCAAGCGGGCCGTCTTCGGCAAGTCCTCGGGCGGTTATGGCGCCATCATGCACGCGCTCTGGCATCCCGATGTCTGGGCCGGCGCGGTCTGCCATTCCGGCGATATGGGGTTCGAGCTGATGTTCGCTACCGATTTCGCCCATACGCTGCGCCGCATGGCCAAGCATGGCGGCACGATTGCCAGCTTCATCGAGGCCTTTGAGGCCTCCCCCAAAGTCTCCGGCGATGATCTGCACGCGCTGATGACCCTGGCCATGGCCGCGACCTATGACCCCGATCCCGACCCGGATGTGCTGATGGGCATCCGCCTGCCGGTGACGATGGATACGTGTGAGCTCATCCCGGAGCGCTGGGCCGAATGGATGAAGTTCGATCCGCTCGAGATTGTCGACACGCGTGGCGAAGGGCTGAAACAGCTCAAGGCCTTGATGATCGATTGCGGCGATATCGACCAGTACAATTTGGTCTATGGCGCCCGCCGGATGACCCGCAAACTGACAGCCATGGGCGTTGCACACCGCTATGAGGAATTCCCGGACACCCATTCCTCCATCGATTACCGGATGGATGTCTCCCTGCCCTATCTCGCCGGGGCGCTCAGCGACTGATCCCGGTCAGGCGTTGGCTTTCGCCTTCGGCGCCACGATCTCCGGCTTGTCGCCTCCCACAGCCCGGCTGACTGCGGTCGCGACGATGGCGATCAGCAGGCGGGCGATGATGGTGAAGAAGAGGAGCACGATCTTGTCGTCGGAGACCGCGAAGCGGACCCCGGCGCGCCACCGTCCGCCGATCGGCAGATGGGCAAGCTGGTCCTCGACCCAGTCCGCGGCATCGAGCAGTGAGTGCAGCACGCCCTCGGCTGCGATCGAGATCACGGCCAGCATGATGATCGCGATGACGAAGGACAGGAAGAGCGTCGCCATCATTGACGAGACCTGGCTGATCAGACCCGGTTCCTTGACCTTGTATCGGTCATTGCCGCCGGTCAGGGCGGTGAAACTCCCCCCGATGATCGCCAGGATGATACGGGCGATGATGGTGAAGATGAGCAGGACGATCTTGTCGTCGCTGGCAAACAGGCGGACGAAATTATTGTAACGGTCTTCCAGCGGGATGGCCGCAATCATGTCCTCGAGCAGGTCCGCGCCGTCCTGGACCCAGCTGAGCCAGTCGGCAGCATAGAACCACAGCAGAACCAGCATGAAGATGGCCATGACCATCGACAGGAACAGCGTGGCGGAAATCTTGGACAGACGCGCAAGCAACATGATCTTCCCCTGCCGCCCGGTTTCTGGATGTCAGACGGCCTCGGTTGGCACCATAACGCCGATCCCGCTCGCCGTCGCGGGTGAACACGTGAGGCGCGAAACCGGCCCTGCCGCGGATCGCAAGGCGCGACCCGCGGCGGTATCTCCGGTCTAGCCGGCGATCAGCTGGATGGTCAGCGGGCTGCCATCGGCTGACCAGCCATCCGTGACCCAGCTCTCACCGGGTGCCAGGCCTTCATTCCACGGTCCGCAATTCTCGTCGGCGCCGTTTTCGGTCATGACCTGGATGCAGAGCTGGCTGCCATAGGTCCAGGTCCCGGAAATGCCGCGGCTGTCGCTATAGCTGCCATCGGCCTGGAACCAGGCATCGAAGGACTGCTCACCCATGGTCACACGCACGGAATGACCGAACGCGTTTTCCATGCCGTCAGCCAAAGCTGGCGCAGTGAGGCTTGCAGCGGCCAGACCGGCCACAATCAGATATTTCATGGATTTCTCCCCGATAGGCAGACTCGCACGAGTCCGCATGCGCCCCCTTGCGCGAAGCAAGGCTAGCAAACTCGCCTGTTCGGGGAAACCGGAATCCGGTCTGAGCCGGAAACCTGTCAGAGGTCGTCCGGGTCGCCTTCCTCGGACTCGGTCGAGGGCACTTCGACGATCTGCACCCAGTATTCGCCGATGGAGTTGACCACCCGCATCAGGCGATCCAGCGAGATCGGCTTGACGATATAGGAAGACGCTCCCAGCCCGTAGGAGGAGAGAATATCATCCTCGTCCTTGGACGTCGTCAGCACGATGATCGGAATATGCCGCAGATCGGCATCGGCCTTGATCTCCTCAAGCGCCTCGCGGCCATCCTTCAACGGCATGTTGAGATCGAGCAGGATAATCCCCGGGAAGGGTGCGCCCTCGCGGTCTGCGTAATTGCCTCGTCGCTTGAGATAGTCCACCAGCTGCTCGCCATTCTCCAGAAAGTCGAGCGGGTTGCGCAATCGCACTTCCTCGCAGGCTTCCTTGAACAGCAACCGATCATCCGGGTCGTCATCGACCATCAGGATGGTGAAAAGCTGGTTTTCGTCGCTCATGATGACAGCCTCAACCCGGTTAGAGCCTTGATTTGGGATCGTCTTGTAACAAACTCGCCTTTTGAAGCGGCAAGATCAAGGTGAAGACCGCGCCATTTCCGACTTCTCCCTGCGCATGCAGCGTTCCGCCATGCCGTTCGGCAATTTTTCGCGCTGTGGCCAGACCGATCCCGGTCCCGGGATAAGCATCGCGTGTGTGCAACCGTTCAAAGGGCTGAAAAATCCGGTCCGCCTTGTCCGGTGCGAAGCCGATCCCGTTGTCAGCGCAACGAAACTCGACCCGCCCGTCAGCGCGTTTCTCGCCGTCAATCGTGATCCGAAGCGGCCTGTCGGCGTGCGCATACTGGATGGAATTGGCGAGCAGGATGGTGAACAGGATGCGGAATTGCGCCCGGTCGCAGTGAACGTCCGGCAAGTCGCCGATGACAACCTCTCCGCCCGAGGCGTCGAGGCGGTCGGCCGCGGACGCAACGAGCTGGGAAATTTCTTCACCCGCGTCAAAGCCCTGCGGGTCGGTCGACGCGTCATTGATACGCGCGTACTGGGCCAACTCGTCCAGCATGCCCTGCATGCGCGTTGCCGCATCGGACATGCGCTCGGCACAGCGGTCAATCTGGGCATCGGGAGCCGGACCGAGGCGCTCTCGCAATCGCTCACCAAAGGTGATGATCTTGCGGACGGGCTCTCGCAAATCATGACGCGCTGCCTTGGCATAAAGCTCAACATCCTCGAGTCGACGCTGCAGGGCGTCCGCCTCATCGCGCTGCCGGGCATTCACCCGCAAACCGTAAACGGCCAGCGCGCACAGGCCGGCAACGGAGAGCGCACCCAACCCCAACAGCACAGTCTCGCCAAAGGCGGGGCGTGGTGATTCAAAAAAGGGCCGCAGCACCACGAGGGTGAGCACACCGCCAGCTGCGCCGATCAGCACCGGAGCAAATCGGTCAAGCGCTCGCTCGCGAAATGTCATGCCTGCCCCTGCTGTCCCATGAAGTCGCTACATCACGCTTCCCTGCCGCACGGGCAGGAGCAGGGTGAAAACGGCCCCGGAATCCGGCTCGCCCCAAGCCGTCAACTCGCCGGCATGGCGCTCGGCGATCTTGCGGCAAGTCGCCAGACCAACCCCGGTTCCATCAAACTCGTCACGCCCGTGGAGGCGTTCAAACATGCCGAAAATGCGCTCGGCATGGCGAGGCTCGAAACCGACGCCATTATCCGCCACGGCAATCCGCGCAATGGCACCATTCTCACCCACTTCCACACTGCCCTCAATGGAGATCGAGGGCTGCACACCGGGGCGACGGAATTTGAGCGCATTGGCCAGAAGGTTGAGGAAGAGCTGATGCATCTGCCCGGGATCGGCTTCGATCGCCGGTAATTCACCAACCCGGATCTTGGCATCCTCCGCATTGATGCGCGGCTCGAGGTCCGAAAGGACATCGGCGACGACCGTCGACAGATCAACAGGAAGGAAATTGGTGGTCTTGGAATTGACCCGCGAATAGCTGAGCAGATCATCAATGAGGCGGCGCATTCGCGTCGAGGCGTCAACCATCCGTTCCAGATAATGCCGCCCGGTATCGTCCAGCGCGTCATGGCATTTATTGTTCAACCGCTCGCCGAAGGCTTGGATTTTGCGCAACGGCTCCTGCAGGTCGTGCGAGGCCGCATACGCGAATTCCTGCAGCTCGGAGTTCGAGCGTTTGAGTTCCTGAGCATAGCGGCGCAGGGCGAGCTCATCGCGCTTGCGATTGGTGACATCCCGGAATGTGACCACGGCGCCGGCCGATTTGTCATCCGGATCAATCGGCGAGGAGGCGGATTCGATCGGAATGGGTTGGCCGCTCTTGGTCCAGAAGACATCGCCGTCCGGTGATTCCGCCGACACACCCGCACAATGGATCGCGCATTCCTCGCGCGGAAAGATCGAACCATCGCGCCGGGAATGATGCACCACATTGTGCATGGTCTTGCCGATGAGCTCGTCCTCGCGATAGCCCAGCATGGCGCAGGCGCGCGGATTGATGAAAGTCACGACCCCGTCGCCATCGATCCCGTAAATCCCCTCGGCCACTGTCATCAGGATCTGGGACAGGCGCTGATTGGCCTCATGCGTGGCCTGGGCCCGGCGCCGCGTGATCGAGCGGTGCGCGCTGAACAGGACGGCCAGCAATATGAAGGAGAGCGCCATCGCCACGGCAAAGACCCGCAGGACAGCGCGCGCCTGGTTGGCGCCGGCCATCGCCTCGCCCAGTTCGACCTCGGTGATAATGCCGATATCGCGGGCCGGGTCCCAATCCCAGGCCCCCATCACCAGCACACCGCGCATATCGCGATATCCGCGCAGATTTCTGCCCTGCCCCTCGGCAATGACCCCGGCTGCCGCTTCGGTCAGAGGCCATTCGGCATAGGGCCGGGACGGAATGCCGCCCATCGTGACATCAATACCGGGATCACGGACTTCGACATGCAGGATCGAAGGATGCCCCTCGACCAGCAGGTCGGCCTCGATCAATTCCTCGCCGTATCGCGTCTCGGTCAACAGACGCCCTTCACGATCAATGGCAAAGGTCTCGCCAGACACGCCCGTGCGCCCGACACGGAAGGTGGCTGTGTATTCGGACAGGGGATCAATGCGCAGCGCCAGGTAGCCCAGCAGGGTGTCGCCATTACTGACCGCCGCGACGGCATACATCAGGATTTCCTCATCGACCGCATCGGCATTGCCGACATCCGCGACGTCGATCAGGTCGACGATATGCGGCCGGGTGAGAACAACCCCGGCCGAATTGAGGCGATTGGCATTGACCAGGTCGAGCACGAGTGAGGGCTGCCCCAGATCCTCATCGCGCATCGAGGCGAGAGTCGTGCCATTGGGCGCGATCACGGTGAAGCCGCGATAACCATACTCGGTCAGCCAGGGTCCCAGCGTCTCGCGCAACCAGGCTTGTTCCTCCGACCGCGCCAGATCGGCGGGAACCGGCGACTCCCCCAACCCTTCAAGCGCCGTCCGGATGCGTTCATTCTCGGCCCAGATTCGGGCGTCATTCTCTCGCGCCTGTGCCCAGAGCTCGAAGCGTTGACGCGTATTGCGCAGAACCGTTTCCAGCGTCCGGAGGTTGGTTTCGCGGGCGGAGGACATCAACCGCCCCTCACCCGCCATCACGGCCAAGGCGACGATGAAAATACACGTGACTGCAACCAGGCCGGGCAAGACCTGCCCCACCCAGCTATCCGTGTCGGTCAGACGCTGGACGGCCGATTTCGGCGCATCGGCATCCGACGCGGTTCGAAGATAGGTATCGCCGCTTGGCGTTGTGGTCATTCGAATCGGCCCCGATCCATCACCCCGTAAGACGCATCCTAGTGAATTTGCCGCACTTGTCCCCACTTGAAGCCACATTCGGGGCAAAAATGGGTCCAAACGCGTCAGCTGGGGTTCAGGCAGGGCCGCCTAATGTCGTCAGCGTGCGCCCCGCGGTGTACCGGACAGGCCGGCTCGATACCCCTCGCTTCAGGCGGGCCTGCTCCGGTACACCGCACCTTATCCGGCGCGCGCCCTCTGCCCTGTCACCAGACATCGACCACCGGCGCTTGTCCGAGATATTCGGCCAGCCGGCCCCGTGTCGCAGGCGTGGTCCCCTTGGGTGGATCGGCCGGGTCGAACCAACCGGTTTCAGCGATTTCGCCGTCGGCGTCGGGCGTGCAGGAAGACCAGTTCCGCACGATGCAAACAACAACATGATCGCCGCGAAATTTCCGGTGATTGGCGTAGACGCCCTGGACCGGCGCGTCTCCAGCCAGCACCACGCCCGCCTCATCGCGCAATTCATGCGCCAGGGCATCGCGAGCGCTCTCGCCCTTTTCAACGCCGCCGCCCGGCAGATGCCAGCCGCCGACATAGGTGTGACGCACCAGAATCACCTGGCCATCCTCACGCACCACAATTGCCCTCACTCCCAGTGTGGTGCCGCGCGAAAGCCGCCAGAAGGCATGCATGAAGGGACGGATGACAGGCTCGATGCGTTGACGCCAGTTCATGCCGCATCCACCGCTAGCCAGTGCCGCATCGGCGGGTTATGTACGGACCCAACACATGCCGTTTTGGGGAATTTTCTCATGTACGCTCTGATTGCTCTCGGCCTCGTGGCAGGCATTTTCGGTTTGCTCAATCTCATCGAATATCGCCGTCTCGACTAGTCCGCGAACCGCACGGTCCTCCCGACAATGGCAGCTCCCGCTTATATCGGTCTGATTCTGGCCGGCATCGTCATCCTGCTGTTTGGCGGTGACTTGCTGGTACGCGGAGGCGCTGCGCTGGCGCGCCGCTGGCGTTTGCCGCCGCTCCTGGTCGGCCTGACCATTATCGCCTTCGGCACCTCGGCACCGGAACTGGTGGTCTCGATCCAGTCTGCCCTGTCGGGTGCACCGGGACTGGCGCTGGGCAATATTGTCGGATCCAATACCGCCAACTTCCTGCTCATCCTCGGCCTTCCCGCCGTCTTCGGCGCCATCGCGACCACCACGCCGGGCGTGCGACGCAATGCGATCTTCGCCCTCGGGGCCGCCGTGATCCTGATTGCGGTCAGCTGGGACCGGATCATCTCACCGGTCGAAAGCTATATCCTGTTCGGCCTGATCATTGGCTATGTCGCCTTGCTGGCCTTCCTGGCGCGCGGCAAGAGTGATGATCCCACCATCGCCGAACTGACCGATCTGGAACATATGGACGGTCTGCCGAAATCCATGCCGACCATTATCGGCTCCCTGCTGATCGGCCTCGTGGGACTGCCCATCGGCGCGCAGATGATCGTATCGGGCGGTACGGCCGCGGCGGCGGATCTGGGCGTGGATGACGCGATCATCGGCCTGACGGCTGTTGCCTTCGGAACGTCCCTGCCGGAACTCGCCACCGTGGTCATGGCTTCGGTACGCCGCCAGGCCGAACTGGCGATCGGCAATGTCCTCGGCTCGAACATCTTCAACGTCTTTGCGGTCGGCGGCGCGACGGGTATTGCCGCCGCCCTGACGGGCAATACGCTGCCGGTTCCCGAAGGCTTCTTCAGCCTCGACCTTTGGGTCATGCTGGGTGCGAGCGTGGTCATTGCCGGCGTGATCCTGCTCAAACAGCCGATCAGCCGCCTGCTCGGAGCCGCGCTTTTTGCGGGTTATCTCGGCTATATTTTCGTGCTGGCCCGCGGCGTCATCGGCTAGTCTTCCGTCCCGGTCTGACGGTCCACAATCAGCGTCTGCAGAAAGCGCCGGTCCGACCAGTCCTCGGTCCGGGTGCGCGGATCATCCACCACACCGCGCGTCATCCGCACCACGACCAGATCGAGCTGCGGAATGACATAGAGACGCTGACCGCCCGCGCCCGCCGCCATGGCGACAAAGGGAAAGTCCGGGTCATGCATCGTGATCTGCGGGCCACGCCGCATCCCTGATGCGCCGCCCGGCGGATTGATCAGCCACCAGCCCAGCCCGTAATTCGGATTGGCCGCACTCGGCTCCCACATCGCCGCCAGCACATCGGGATCGCCCAGCTGGACTTCCCGGAAACGCCCACCTTCCAACACAGCATGGCCGAATCGGGCCCAATTGAGCGGCGTAATCTGCGTCCCTTCCGACATCGTCGGGTTGCCATCCACCGAGCGCCAGGCCCCGACGCCAATCCCCAGCGGTCTCAGGAAACGGCGCAACAGGTAGTCGGCCGGCGTCGGGTCCAGATCGGCCGCAGCAAGACGCCGCCGCACCACCTCGCCCAGCGCCTCGAAATGCGCGGCGCCGTACACGAAGCGCTCGCCCGGCGGGTATTCCTGCCGGGTTTCGACCGCGCGCTGATAGCTGGGCAGGCGCCGATTGCGCGGATTGACGGCCAAGCCGCTGGACTGATCGAGCAACTGACGGATGGTGATGGCGGACCGGTCCGGATCATCCTGCCATTCTGTGAGAATCTCGGCTGCCGGCTGGTCCAGCTCGAGCAGTCCGTCCTGGACGGCGAGGGCGATGATGACCGGGGTGAAGCTTTTCGTCCCGCTGGCCAGCCACCAGGCCTCGGCCGCCTCGACTCCGCGATCATAGCGCTCGCATACGAGGATACCGCGGTGGACGACCAGGAATGCCACGCCGCGCGCCGCGACATGATGGCGACCACCGGCCTCGCAGTCGATTTCATGGCGCGGCTGCGCACTCGCCGACGCAATACCGACTCCCCAAAGCACAATCACAGACAGGCAGATTCTGACAATCAGCATCGACCGGCAACTCCCCTCCAGCCCGAGCGGATCCAGTCTGCCCATTCCGCGACCGGCGGCCAGTCGCGATGGGTCACTTGGCCGTGATCGGCTTAGCCGAAAACGCGTCGCAGGATGTCGGTCGTGCGATTGACCGGATCGCGCCGAATGGCCCGCTCTTCTTCGCCGACATAATGGAAGACACCGGCCATGGCCCGACGCGAGGCATCTTCAGTCAACTGATCACGCAGGGATTGCCCGCCCGAGCGGCCTCGCATGAGGCGGCCCAGGAAACCGCCCTGACTATTCATCCGCTCCTCGATCGGTTGCAGGGTGCGGTAGGCCCCGGAGGCTTCCAGCGTGTTTTCCATGCGCGGGCGGATCAGGGCGAAGAGCTGGTCGGAGGTGCGCCGCTCCAGATAATCGGTGGCCGAGCGGTCGCCGCCACGGACAATGCCGACCGCATCATCCAGGGTGATGGAGCGCACCGCATCGACGAAAATGGTCTGCACGGCTGGCATCGCCGCCTCGGCCGAGCGGTTGATCTGGCGTTCCAGATCATCGAGCTGGGCCGACAGGCCGACCCGGCGCAGCATGGATTGCAGATCCCGGATCCGCGACGGCAGCGGAATACGCACCTGTGGATCACCGAAAAACCCGTCTGTTCGTCCCAGACGCGTGGTCGCCAGCCGGGCCGCCTGGCCCAGCGCGGCGCGAATCCCCTCGCTCGCCTGACGATCGGACAGACCGAACTGGCCGGCCCGGACGGGGCTGGCCGCCATGACAAGCGCGCTGGCCAGTCCCAGCGTGAAGAAACGTCGATCCATGCAGGCCTCCCTTGAAGCCCCTCACTCTGGCACATCCCCCACAGCCGGAATACGGGGCAATTCCGCCGATCAGCAAGACAGGGGGACGCGGCCGCAATCTATCCCCGGGACTTTCCGGTTTCATGGCGCTAGTCTTCCGCGCTATCGCATCCGGGTTGAGGGGGACAAGACCGATGAATGCACCAAGAACAGACCGTCTGGTCTCGATCGATGCCCTGCGTGGCATCGCCGTGCTGGGCATTTTGATGATGAATGTCCAGGGCTTCGCGATGACGCCCTTTGCCTATGACGATCCCACCATGCAGATGGATCTGACCGGCGCCAATCTGGATGTCTGGGCTATGGCCCATACCTTCTTCGCCTTCAAGTTCATCACCATTTTTTCGACCCTGTTCGGCGCCGGCATCATCCTGATGGCGGGCGATGGCGATGATGTCGGCAAGCATTATCCACGCATGCTGTGGCTGCTCGCGATCGGGGCCGTCCACGCCTATTTCCTGTGGTGGGGTGATATCCTCGTCCACTATGCCCTGCTTGGCATGATCGCCGTGAAGGCCCGCCGCATGGCGCCGCTCAAACTGGTCATCTGGGGCCTTGTCCTGATCAGCATCACCGCCTTGTTGATGGTCGGCGGTGGCTATCTCGGCGTGATGTTCGCAACACCGGAAAGTGCTGCCCAGGAAGCCGAAATGATAGCCGGTTTCCAAACCGGAATGACAGCCGCCTACCAGGCCGGCTTTGTCGACCGCCTGCCCTGGAATGCCGGTTTTGCCTTGGTCGGGCAGATCTTCTCGATGATTGGCCTTGGCCCCAGAACGCTCGGCCTGATGTTCATCGGCATGGCGCTGTTCAAGAGCGGTTTCCTGTCGGCCAGCTGGAGCCATGCCCGCTATGGCATCCTGGCCCTGATCACCCTGCCCCTCGGCTGGTGGCTCTGCCACGAATCGACAACGGTGATGATTGCCGGTGAGTTCGAGACGCAAGCCATGGCTGACGGCAATGCGCTGACCTATATCGGCAGCCTGACCCTGTCCTTCGGCTATGCCTCGGCGGTCATGCTGCTGTCGAAGATCGGCCTCTTCAGCCTGATCATCAAACTCTTCGCGGCGACCGGCCGGATGGCCTTCACCAATTATCTCAGCCAGACCCTGATCATGAGCTTCATCTTCGTCGGCGCGCCGGGCCTCGGCCTGTTCGGAACGGTGGAGCGGGTCGACCAGGCCAAGCTGGTCCTGATCGTCTGGGCCGTCCAGCTGATCTGGTCGCCGATCTGGCTCCACTTCTTCCGCTTCGGCCCACTGGAATGGGTCTGGCGCTCGCTGACCTATGGCAAGGCGCAGCCGCTCTTGAAGGGGAAATCCGTCGAGGCGGCCGGGTAACGGCGCAACGACCATCTCTCGTCATCCCTGATGGACGCCCGGCGAAAGACGGGCGAAAGTCAGGGACCCGGCTGGTGCCTACCCTGCAGAGCCGGTCGCGCTAAGCGGCGGCGTCCACGTCTCCAGCAGATGACGGACGAAGGCGCGGCGCAGCGGCGACTCTGTTCGTGAACCAGGCCAGACGGCGTGCAAGTCGATAGGCGGCACGTGCCAGCCTGGTGCGGCTTCCACGAGTGCGCCTGAAGCAAGATGTCCGGCAACGAGATGGGCGGGCGGCGTCGCGACCCCCATGCCGGCCAGTGCCAGTTCGATCATCGCATCGATGCTGCCGACTTCGGCATGGGTCATCGTTGCCAGTTCGACCGTCTCCCCGTCCGGCGCCAGCAAGGCGCGGCGCGGTGACATGCTGGCGAGGCGTATCCAGGGCCGTTGAGCCAGCTCGTCCGCATCAAGGAGCACGACCTCCGCGTCCCGAAGCCGCGGCGCGCAGACCAGGCAACGCTCGATCCGCCCGATCCGGCGCGTCTTCATGGCACTATCGGCGAACTGGCCTGCGCGAATGCCCAGATCGAAACGCCCGGCAATCAGATCGGCCGCCACGTCCGACACATCGAGCCGGATGGTGATGTCGGGATAGGTCCGCGTGAAGGCCGCCACCGCCTCGCCGAAACCGGCGCCGATCACCGCCGAGGTACAAGTGACAGAGAGCTGACCACGCAGCACACCGGTCCGCGTCCCGGCCAAATGCATTGCCGTCTGGGCGGCTGCCAACATCGTATCCGCCTGTTTCCCCAGCGCTTCGCCCAACGGGGTTGGCGACAGGCGACGGGTCGAGCGGTTCAGCAGGGGTGCACCCAGCGCTCCCTCCAGCGCGCTGACATGGTAGCTGACCGTCGACGGCGCCATGCCCAGCTGCTCCGCAGCACCGCGGAACGAGCCGGTCCGCAGCACCATGCCGAATGTGGCAAGGGATTTGAGATGCTCAAGCATTCGTCAGATATTTCGAACTGTAAAACTCAATTAAACAATCTAATCAATTTTATCGGCAGCGGCTACCTCCTCGCCAAAGGAGACTGCAATGGGAAATTTACTGGCCATGAGCGCGTTTGCGCTGACCATGTCGATCTCGCCGGGACCGGTGAACATGATGACGCTGTCCGCCGGACTGCATCACGGACCGGCCCGGGCCCTGCCCTTTGTGGTCGGCTCGACAGCCGGCTTTACCGCCCTCCTGGTGACGGTGGGGCTGGCCGCCAATCTGGTGTCCGCGATGGGCGGATACTGGATGCAGGCCCTGTCGGCGATCGGCGGCGCCGTGATTGTCTGGTTTGGCATCATGATCGCCCGCGCTCCCACAGGCCTTGCGGAGACCGACAGACCGGACCTGCCTCGAGCCTGGCAGGGCGCCCTCATGCAATGGGTCAATCCCAAGGCCTGGGCGGCTTGTCTGGCCGCAGTCTCACTGTTCGAACTGACCGGACCCAGCGCGGAACTGGCCGTTTTTGCAAGCTTGTATTTCGCGCTTTGCCTGGTCGGGGTCGGCAGCTGGGCAGTCCTGGGCAGCAGCATCCGCCGCTTCCTGGCCAACCCCGTCCGCATGCGGCTGTTCAACATCGCGGTCGGCGGCACGCTGGTCCTGCTGGCGCTGGGTTTGGTGGTGGAAAGTCTCGTCTAGCGGCGTCACCGGTTCCGCATGCTTTGCCAGCCGACTTGTCCATTTCCCGGCGCGGGAGCGCGCATCATGATCACCAGGTCCTCGCCCTTGATGGGCGAGGTGGCTGGGCGCGCAGCGCCCAGACGGAGAGGGTGATGGGAGGCCGATGACGGAACGCCGACGCGTTTCACCCCATCCGGCCCTGCGGGCCACCTTCCCCATCAAGGGGAAGGACCTGACACCCGGCCCTAAACCTTGCGCCGGAAGCGCGTCAGACCGACGGCTTCGGCGTCCGCATAGGCGTCGACCTTGCGGGTGGTGACCTGGGCGGCGGCGACGGTGGCGGGTTCCAGGGCGAGATCGAGGACGACACCGCACAGGGTTTCTTGAAGGTCGAACTGGCGCGCTTCCAGCGCCTTGATACCGTGCAGGATATAGTCGTAATCGACCACGGTGGCGATGTCGTCCGAGCCGCACCAGGTCTTGTTGACCAGGGTGACAACATCGATCAGGACGCGCTGTTTCACGCCGCGCTCATAGTCGTGAATGCCGATCTCGACATCCAGCTTCACACCCTCGAGACGATAGACGAAGACATCCTCGCCCGACGCATTGGCGAGGGCATTCTCGATCACCTGGTCCAGTCTCATGAGGCATCGTCCTGCGGCGGATTGGCGGCATACATAACATCGCGATTGCGAGCGTCGAGATGCTGGCCACCATCAATGGTGATCGTCTCGCCTGTCATGGACGGGGTCGCAAGGATGAAGCGCACCGCGCGGATGATGTCGTCCGGCGTCGAGCCACCGCGCATTGGGTTCATGGCATGGGCGCGTGCGAACTCGTCCTCGCTCTGACCACCCGATGGCAGGGTGATGCCCGGCGCGATCGCATTGACGCGAACGGCCGGCGCAAAGGCCATCGCCATCGTGGTCGTCGCGCCCAGCAGGGCCTGCTTGGACAGGGTGTAGGCGAAGAAGTCCGGATTGAGATTGAAGAGTTTCTGGTCGAGCAGATTGATTACACAGCCCGAGGCGCGGCCGGTATGATGGGCCGCCATCGCCTTGGCCAGCAGGACCGGCGCAGCGGTATTGATGCGCCAGTGATCTTCCAGCGATTGCGGGGTGACGTCTTCCGGCCGGTCCATCTCGAAAATAGAGGCGGAGTTGATCAGCACATCGACGCGGCCCACATCGGACATGAAGGCGTCGATGGCGCCCGTGTCGGAAAGGTCAAACCCGACCGCCTCCGCCGACCCGCCAGCGCTGCGAATATCCGCAGCCAGCTGGTTCGCGGCTTCGGCCGAAGCATTGTAATGAACGATCACATGCCAGCCATCCTCACCGAGGGCGCTGGCGATTTTGGCACCCAGGCGCTTGCCGCCGCCGGTTACGAGCGCAATCCTGTCCGACATGTCGTCCCAAACTCCTCAATCTGATCCGATAGATGACGCTTCCGCCGCGCAGGCGCAATCTCTGACGGGCGCGAAACTCATCGCGGACTATGTCAGGAACCTGCCGCCCAAGCCGGGCGTCTATCGCATGTTCGGCGAAGATGGGGCGGTACTCTATGTCGGCAAGGCCCGGCACCTGAAGAACCGGGTGTCCAATTATGCCAATGGCCGCGGACACTCCAACCGCATCGCCATGATGATCGCGCTGACCCGCCGGATGGAGTTCGTGGTCACCCAGACCGAGACCGAAGCCCTGCTGCTGGAAGCCAATCTGATCAAGTCTCTGAAGCCGCGTTTCAACATCCTGCTCCGCGACGACAAGAGCTTCCCCTATATCCTGATCCGCAAGGACCATCCCGCGCCGCAACTGACCAAGCATCGCGGGGCGCGCAAGGCGAAGGGTGATTATTTCGGCCCCTTTGCCTCGGTCGGCGCGGTCAACCAGACCCTCAACACGCTGCAAAAGGCCTTCCTGGTCCGCACCTGTTCGGACAGCGTCTATGAAGGCCGCTCACGCCCCTGCATGCTCTACCAGATCAAGCGCTGCGCCGGGCCCTGTGTCGATCTGATAGAACCGGCCGCCTATGACGCGCTGGTCTCCGAGGCGACGGACTTTCTGCGCGGCCGTTCGAATGCCCTGCGCCAGGATTTGCAGGCCCGCATGAATGAGGCGGCCGAGGCCATGGATTTTGAAACCGCCGCCAAGCTGCGCGACAGGATCCGCGCCATTGCCGCGGTCACCACCGATCAGGGCATCAATCCGGACGGGGTCGAAGAAGCCGATGTGGTCGCGGTCCACCAGGATGGCGGCAAGTCCTGCGTCCAGGTCTTCTTTTTCCGGGCCGGGCAGAATTGGGGCAATCAGTCCTTCTTCCCGCGGCATGACAGCGAGGCCGAACCGGCCGAGGTGCTGGCCGCCTTCGTGGCGCAATTCTATGACGACAAGCCGGCTCCGGGCCTGATCCTCCTGTCGCACGAGATCGAGGAAGCCGAATTGCTGGGCGAGGCGCTGAGCCTGAAGGCCGAGCGCAAGGTCGCCCTGCATACGCCCAAGCGCGGCGAGAAGCGCAAACTGGTCGAGCGCACGCTGACCAATGCCCGCGAGAGCCTCGCCCGCCGCCTGTCGGAAAGCGCGACCCAGACCCAATTGCTCAAGGGCGTGCAGCGCATTTTCGACCTGCCCGACCTGCCCCAGCGCATCGAGGTCTATGACAATTCCCATATCCAGGGGACGAATGCGCTGGGCGCGATGATCGTGGCCGGGCCGGAAGGCTTCGAGAAAAATCATTATCGCCGCTTCAACATGAAGGGTGATGACGCCGCCACCAATGACGATTTCGCGATGATGAAGGCGATGCTGAAACGGCGCTTCTCGCGGCTCCTGAAAGAGCAGGAAGACGGCGCCCCCGTGCCCGATCTCGTCCTGATCGATGGCGGCAAGGGTCAGCTCTCCTCGGTCATGGAGATCGCCGAGGAGCTTGGCATTACAGCAGAAACCGGCATCACCATCGCTGCCATCGCGAAAGGTCCGGAACGCGATGCCGGTCGCGAAGCCTTCTACCTGCCCGGCAAGCCACCCTTCAAACTGCCGATGAAGGACCCGGTCCTCTACTATCTCCAGCGTCTGCGCGATGAAGCCCACCGCTTTGCCATTGGCGGCCATCGGGCCAAGCGCAAGAAGCAGATGACCGAAAACCCGCTGGACGGGATCGACGGTATCGGCCCGTCGCGCAAGAAGGCGCTGCTGGCGCATTTCGGATCGGCCAAGGCGGTGCGCAATGCGGCACTGGCAGACCTGGAAGCGGTTGACGGCATCTCCAAAGCCATGGCCAAGAAGATTCATGACTGGTTCCAGAAGTAACGGAGCGACGCGCGTGTCCAACCGCCTTTCAAGCCTGGCAGCCCTTTTGCGCCTCATCCTGGTGATCACCGGACCGGTGGCGATCTGGTTTTCCTTTCGCTGGACCGCAACAGCAGAGGGCGTGGCCCAGTTCGACGGCTTCCTCGACACGTCGCGCGCGCTGGCGGCCTTTGGCGCGGCAAGCTGGGTAATTGCCAGCCTGATCGCAGCAGCCCGTCTCGGCGGTGACACCCTGATCGCCCGACAGGCCCGGGCCGGCCATGCCAATCTCCTTTTCCTGCTCTACTTGCTGATCATCGGCACGCCCGCCACGCTGGTCGTCCCCGTCCTGGCAATCCTTGTGAGCGATGGCGATGCGCTGCTGCGGCCACGGCCGGGCGATGGGCTGTCTGCCAATGCCGCCCCGATCGCCCTGATCGGCCAGCTCCTTGCTGTCCTCGGTGCCGGCCTGCCCCTGCTGGCCGCAGCGATGGGATGGATCGGCCATGATTGGGCCCTGAATGGCTGGCTGATCGGGCTTTGGCTGGCCGCCGCCTTCAAGCTCTATCGCTTCATGCCGGGCCCGGCCCGCGCCGAATGAGGCTTTTCGCCACGCCACAGCGCTGTATGATCCCCCGGCGGCCTCCGTCGGGCGGGTGATTTGAGGAATTTGTTCAATTACTTGCCGCTGACCCCGGTCGCGACGAGAAGATGGCCACACTCAGCGTCACCGATGGCGAGTGGGGCGAGATGGTCAAACGGGTCAATCATGGTTCCAAGCGCAAATGACACGTCTCTGGCGGGCGTCCGGGCCTTTCTGTTCGACCTTGACGGGACCGTCACGCGCGATGGCCGCGTGCCGGCGAGCAGCCTGGCTGCGATGGAACTCCTGCAATCGGCTGGTATTCTCACCCTTGCGGTGACCGGGCGCCCGGCTGGCTGGTGTGATTTGATCGCGCGCTGGTGGCCGGTCGATGCGGTGATTGGCGAGAATGGCGCCTTCTGCTTTGCCCGCGAGGGCAATGGTCATATCGCCCGTGACTGGTATTGCGACCGCTCCGACGCGCGCCGCCAGCAGCTTGCGGCGCTCGCCGACGGCAGCCTCGCCCTCGCCGACAATCTCGCTCCGGCGGCCGATAATGACTGGCGTGCCTGCGATGTCGCGGTGGATTTTGCCGAGGAAGTCTCAGGCGCCTCACTCGATGATGCCGAGCGCGTGCGGGCCCATTTCGAACAGGGCGGTGCGGTGGCCAAGACCAGCTCGATCCACGTCAATGCCTGGTTTGGCGATCACGACAAGAAGACCACGGCCTGTCGCGTCCTGACCGCGCGTTTCGGGCTGGCCGCAGACAGGCTGGCCGAACAGGTCGCCTATATCGGGGACGCCCCCAATGACGAGCCTATGTTCGCCGCCTTCCCGATCAGTTTCGGGGTCGCCGGCGTGCGCCGATTCCTGCCGCAAATGACCGCCCACCCGGCCGAGATCGCCAGGGGCGACGAAGCGCAGGGCTTTGCCGAGATTGCCGGACGACTGCTTGCCGCCAAGAAGGCCCCGCGCTGATGTTGACCCTGCCAAACCTGCTGACTGCGTCCCGCATCGCCCTGGTGCCGCTTCTCTTTCTCGCCCTGTCACTGGACGGGCCGACCCGCTTCGCAACCGCTCTGGCCATCGCGGTCCTGGCCGAGATCACCGACCTGCTTGATGGCTGGGTCGCGCGGACCTTCAATCAGCAATCTGAGTTCGGCGCACAATTCGACCCGCTCGCCGACAGCCTCTACCGGATCGGCGCTTTCACAGCCTTGGCCGCCGCCGGGCTGATCCCGGTCTGGGCGATTCTCGTCTTTGCCTGGCGCGATGTCCTGGTCAGCTATGCGCGTTTGATGATGCAGTCCAAGGGCGTTGCGGTTGGCGCGCGCCTGTCGGGCAAGCTCAAGGCCATCGTCCAGGGCGTTGCCATCATCGCCCTGCTGGGCGCGCCGCTCATCCCGGCCAGCTGGCTGGCGCCCGCGATCGCCCACAATGTCGCCAATGCCAGCTTCTGGATCGCCATCGCCGTGACCGCCTGGTCCTGTGTTGATTACCTCTTGGCCGGGCGACGACCGGCAGGCGCCCGGTCGTGAACACCGTTTGGTTCCCTCTCCGGCAGACGCGTGCGGAACGGCTTGAAACATCGGATGATTTGCCGGGCGCTGCGGATAAAGCACCTTGAGCGCCTGCCGCCCACGCGTCATGATCGCAACTCGCAATCCGGCAGGACTTCATGGCCCCGACGCCCGTTGATGACCCGCATATCCTCGTGGTCGATGATGACGACCGCATCCGCAACCTGCTCAAGCGCTTCCTGCAGGAACGCGGCTATCGTGTCTCGACGGCCCCGAATGCCGACAAGGCCCTGTCCACCCTCAACTCCCTCGCCTTCGACCTTCTGGTCCTCGACGTGATGATGCCGGGCATGGACGGGTTCGAGCTGACCCAGGCTGTCCGCGAGCGCGGGGAGACACCCATCCTGCTCCTGACCGCGCGCGGTGATGCCGAGGACCGGATCAAGGGCCTCTCGCTCGGTGCCGATGACTATCTGCCCAAACCCTTCGAGCCGGAAGAACTCGTCCTTCGGATCAACGCCATCCTGCGCCGGGCCAAGCCGGCCCAGGCGGCGATCCAGCATGTCATCTTTGGCGAGTGGCGTTTTGATATCCAGCGCGAGAGCCTGACCCGGGCCGGTGAGGCCGTGCGTCTGACGGGTGGCGAAGCGGCATTGCTCGCAGCGCTGGCGGCCTCGGCCGGGCAGACCGTCTCCCGCCTCACCCTGTCGGAACGGACCGGCGGCGGCGAACGCGCCGTGGATGTCCAGGTTACGCGCCTGCGGCGCAAGCTGGAGACCGATCCGAAAGAACCCCTCCACTTGCAGACGGTCCGCGGCGAAGGCTATCGCCTCCTCGCCGACCCCGTCTTCGAGGACTGACCCGGCGTGTCCATCATCAAGCGCTTCATGCCCAAGGGGCTGTTCGGCCGGACCCTCCTGATCATTGTCCTGCCCGTGGCTCTGATGCAGGTCGCCGTGGCTTGGTCCTTCTTCGAGGAGCACTGGGAGACGGTCACCAGTCGTCTGTCGGAAGGCGTGGCCGGCGAAATCGCCATGGCGACACGGCTCTATGAGGAAGAAGGCGGCGAGACTCCGGCCTTCCAGCGCCATATCGAGACGGCGCTGGGCACGACCCGCCTTTCGATCGATTTCCGGCCCGGAGACACGCTCCCGACCTCGCGTCGATCCTCCTTCTTCCGCACGCTGGACATCACCCTGCGGGAAGCGCTTTCACAGCAGCTCGACAATCCGGTCTGGTTCGATACCACGCGCTATCCCAGCTATGTTGATGTCCGCGTCCAGGTGGAAGGCGGGGTCCTGCGTTTCATCACGCCGCGCGACCGGGTCTTTGCCACCACCGGACATATCTTCCTGCTCTGGATCATCGGTGCGACCACGCTTCTGACCGCTGTCTCGGTCGTCTTCATCCGCAATCAGGTCAAACCGATCCGCCGTCTCGCCGATGCCGCGGAGCAATTCGGGCGTGGCCAGGACGTCGCCCATTTCCGCCCGGCCGGGGCCACCGAAGTCCGCCAGGCCGCCCATGCCTTCCTGGAGATGCGGGCCCGCATTCGCCGTCACCTCGAACAGCGCACCGCCCTTCTGGCCGGAGTCAGCCATGACCTGCGCACCCCGTTGACCCGGCTCAAACTCCAATTGGCCCTGATGCCGCCAAGCGACGAAACCGCCGATGCCCGACGCGATCTCGACGAGATGGAAGCCATGCTGGACGAGTATCTCGACTTTGCCCGCGGCGAAGCGTCAGAGGAGACCGCCCGTTGCGACCTGGTCGCCCTGACCCGCGAAGCGGTCGAGGACGCCCGGCGCCAGGGCGGCGAGATCCGCTTCGACCCCGGCGAACCACTCGATGCCGAAGTCCGGCCGGGCGCCGTGCGCCGGGCCCTCGCCAATCTGATCGGCAATGCGCAAAGCTTCGGCGAGGTCGTCGAGGTGACCGTAAGCCCGGCCGGCTCCCGCGTGGAAATCCGGGTCGAGGATGACGGGCCGGGCATTCCGGAAGACCAGTATGAAGACGCGCTGAAACCCTTCAACCGCCTCGATGAAAGCCGCAACCAGAACCGCAAGGGCGTCGGCCTCGGCCTCGCCCTCGCCCGCGATGTGGCGCGCAATCACGGCGGCGATATCCGGCTTGGGACGTCAGAGCTGGGCGGGTTGATGGCGGTGATCAGCTTGCCGAGATAGGGGGTGGCCCCGTCTGAAACCTCCGCCAATCCTCCCCATAGATCTCTTGTCAGCCAGCAGGCCCATTCAGACCAAGCCGGTCAAGGCCGCCTTCGGCGCCGCGAAGCGGGCGTGCGCCTTGACCGGCTTGGTCTGAATGGGCGAAATCCCGGCAAGAGAATTAAGGGCGGGTGTGGGCGTGCGCCGTAATAAGATAGCGATATCCATCGGACCGACGTCTATCCTTTTGACCAACCGCGAAAATGGGAGATGCGTATGCCTACCAGGCAATACAACCGATTGGACACGCAAGGCGAATTCGATGAACTCCGGCGCCGACTGCAAGTCGGTATCAGCGAGTATCGCAACGGCAAACTGGCCAAAGGATCGGGGGAGAAAGCAATCAATCGCGCTTTCGCGGACGCCCGCAAAGAAAACACCACAGCTCCTCGCCCTTGATCGGTGACCAGGGCGTCTCCGTCGCTTCCATCCCCTCTCATTTTTCCCGGAGGCGCGCAGCGTCATCCGGGACCGACGGGAGACTCATCGCTTGCAGGGCGGGCCAATCGGTCCCGGCTCTCCGCCCCGCTTTCGCGGGGCTCCGGC